>JADMIO011609024.1_pt1 | contig 97132 bp, 85 predicted proteins | sample 8958161 | NCBI WGS metagenome assembly JADMIO01 (sample SAMN16585339, study PRJNA669376) | soil metagenome | isolation source: Crop rotation soil | place: USA: Cullars Rotation, Alabama | collected 2011
GCCGCGACTTCAAGTCACGTGAATTCCAAGCTTCGGATCCCACTGTGCTGGAAAGCGCACAAACCGCTGTTTCGGCGCAGGCGGAGGACTCCCAACAGTCGGCCTCACCGCAGGCGCCACGACAGCTTGCGGTTCAATTAACCGAGTTTCCTTCGGCGTCGCAGTCTCAACATTTGCGCCGGCATTTGGAGCGGGCCGTCGTTCCACCGCTTTCGATTTATCGATCGGAGGAGGCGAGGATTTCAAAAGTTTCCCGGCCGCTTTCACTCCCGAACTCGGTTTCGTCGGCTTCGGATCGACAGGCGTCACCGCAGGGGAGATTCCAGGGGTCGCCGTTGCCCTTTTCATCGCCGACCTCACGATTGCGGCCGGCATCGGCGGCGCAGCAACTTTCTTTTTCGTTCCTTTCGGGGGCACCGAAGTTTTTGTTTCAATTGAGCTCGCGTCTGCCGCGCGTTTTGTTGGTCTGTCCTGTTTTTTTTCGGCTCGTTTCGGCGCCCGTTCGGCGCTTACGATAGGAGCCTTCGAATTCGACGGCTGTTTGGCTGCTGACGCCTTTACCGCCAATTTTCCTTTCGGCGGCGGAGCTGTTTTTTCTTTGTCAACAGACGATGGAACTGAGGAATTCTTCTTCGATTTACCATTCTTCATAGGCGGACCACGCGACCTGCGCCTGCAACGGCCATAAACTATTCAGCGCAAAAACCCCCGTCCATTTAAAACTCCTCCATTAGGGAGTGTGCGACGCAGTTTTTGCGCGATTTGAGGGATATTTGGAACTGGTGGAGTCAACAGGGTTCGAACCTGCGACCTTCTCATTGCGAACGAGACGCTCTACCAACTGAGCTATGACCCCATCCACCAAGAACGGCGTTTACTATGGCCCAAACGTTTCTCCAATCAAGTCGAACTTTCTCGCGTTCCCAATTTCGGGATTTTCTATTGCCGACATCGGTCCAAAAGCGCTCAATTCTCGTTGAAACCACGAAGTAGCGAAGACTGGCACACCGCCTGCATCGCGCATTCGGGATTTATGTGGAATGACTTCAAACTTGCCCTTCGGCAGCTTCGTTTGAATCGCGGTTTTGCCTTCATCGCAATCACCACAGTCGCGCTCGGCATCGGCGCCAACACCGCCATCTTTACGGTGATGAACACCATCATGCTACGGCCCCTGCCCTACAAAAATCCTGACCAACTCGCCGTCATTCATCGCACTTCTCCGCAATCGCAGAATTGGCCCCATGCCGTTGCCGATTTCGCAGACTTCCGCGCCGAAAATTCCGTCTTTGAAAAAACCTGCGCCTATAATTTTGGCAGCGTCAGTCTCGCGAACCCTGGCGAACCTGCGGACAGCGTGCGCGCTCTCTCTTGCACCGCGGATTTCTTTTCGATCATGAGCACGCCCGCATTCCTGGGCCGAACTTTTGCGCCCGAAGAAGATCAGCCAGGCCGCGACAAGATTATCGTGATCAGCCACACCTTTTGGATGCATCGTTTTGGAGCCGATCGCAACATCGTCGGCAAAATCGTCCGCGTTGATGGCGAACCCGTTCAAATCATCGGCGTGATGCCGGCCAGTTTTGAAGTCTGGCAGCTTTGGTCGCCAATCGAGGTTTGGAAACCACTGGCCTTCTCCGCCGAAAGCCTGCAGGACCGCAGCAATCATTACATCCGCGTGGTGGGCCGGCTGAAATCCGGGGTCACGGTCACGCAGGCAGACAGGCAGATGAAAGTGATCGCGGCGCGCCTCGAGAAGACCTATCCCGAATCCAACGCTAAAACGAGTTTGCGCGTTGCTCCGCTCAAGGAACAAATCGGCGATCAATCCAGCCGCCGTTTCGCCTGGCTGACGCTCGGCCTCACCATTTTCGTTTTATTGATCGCGTGCGTGAACCTCGCGAATCTCCAACTCGCCCGCGCCGCCGCGCGCGCTCGCGAACTCGCCGTTCGTCTCGCTCTCGGGGCTAGCCGCATTCGCCTTATGCGCCAGCTTCTGGTCGAGAGCCTCGCCATCGCGGCGCTCGGCGGCGCCACTGGGATTTTCGTTTCGATGTGGCTGGCGGATTTTCTCGGCAAAAAACTCGATCGCTGGTCGTCGAGCGGGATTGCCATGCCGCTTGATTGGCGCGTTCTCACTTTCGCTCTCCTTTGCGCCGTGTTGACCGGTATCCTCTTCGGCATCGGCCCGGCATGGTCTGCATCGCGTTCGAACATGAATGAGACCTTGAAAGCCGGCTCACGCGGATCGACCACGGATCGTTCGCAAAATTTTTTTCGCCACGCGTTGATTATCGGCCAGGTTTCGCTTGCGCTCGTCCTGCTGACCGGCAGCGCGCTCTTCACGAGCGGCCTTCGCAAATTCGTTCAACTCAATTCCGGTTGGAATACGGATAAGCTTCTGGTCGGTTGGATGCCCGCCTCCTCGAAATTCGCCGATGAACGCCAATTCATCAAAACACTTGAAGATCGTCTCCGCGCCATTCCCGGAGTCCGTTCGGTGTCGATTTCCTCGTCGATGCCAATCTGGTCCTTTGGAACCAGCCGTTACGGAGTGCCCGACAATCTCACCCCGGAGCCTGGCCAGGAGCCGCTCGTCATGGCCGAAAGCGTCACGCCCTCATACTTCGAGACGATGGGGATCACTCTGAAACAAGGCCGGAAATTCTCCGCTGACGACAACGAGACTCACCCCAACGTCGTCATCATCAACGAAGCCATGGCGGAAAAATTTTGGCCCGGCAAAAGTCCACTCGGTCAAAAACTTAAAACGGGCGACCGCAAAGACATGACCTCGCTCGAAGTCGTGGGGGTCGTCAATGATCTCCGATTTCCAGCGAATCTGAATCGACCCGAAACGCTTTGGCAAACGTATCGGCCCTATGCGCAGGAACCGCGCGGTTACCTCGTCGTCGAGCTGCGCACCGACGCGCCACCCACTTCCATTGCCTCGGCTGTTCGCCGCACGGTCGCGGATGTGGATCCCGATCTTCCCGTCAACGAACTCGACTCGGCGCGCGGCATGATTGATCGCCTCCTCGGCCATTTCACACTGGCGGCAAAAATTCTCACCGGCTTTTCCTGGCTCGGCCTCACGCTCGCCGGCCTCGGAATCTACGGCGTCATGTCATATCTTGTAATTCAGCGCATGCCCGAAATCGGCATTCGCATGGCGCTTGGCGCCACGGCCCAGAACATCGCGCGCATGCTTATCAGCCGCGCCATGCTCCTGACCGGCGCCGGTCTCGCCATTGGCATCCTTGCTGGAATTTTCGTCGCGCGCCTTCTCTCCGCCGCCGTGCCGGAAGTCCCCTCGCGCGACGTCTGGATCAACATTACCGTCTGCCTCACTGTCATGGGGATGACTCTCGCAGCCGTTGCCGGCCCTGCCTGCAAAGCCATGCGCGTCGATCCCTCCGAATCGCTCCGCAGCGAATAATCACTTTTCGCTGTAACCTTTTTTCAATTTTTCTGCGATCAACCGTTCGATCTCGCGCCGCGCCGCCGTCTCATCCGCAAACGTCTTCGCCTGTTCCTGTCCCGCTGTCCCAATTCGACCGAACCGAACCGAAATCGAAGCGCCCGTTTGCGTGACCTCCCAGAATTTATTGGAACCGCCACCCACGCATTCAAATCGCCGCACGGAAGTCGGCTTCGTTTCCGCTTTTGGCAATGGCGGAACAGTCGCTGAAACAGGCGGCGTTTCTTTCTTTTCAATTTTTGGCTCCGGCTGAACCTCCACTTCCTCCGGTTCTGCTGTTTCTTGAATTTGTTCGCCGCGCAGAAGTTTTTCGAGCCGATTCAGAACTTCATCCGGCTGATGATACCAATCCTTGGTCAAAACAAAGGTGAAGCGCCAGCCAAACGCGCGAAGCACGCTCGGCTGCAGAAAATATCGATCCAACAAATCCTGGTTCGCGTAATGCGCGTTGGTGTCCACGAGAATCCCGAGTTGATAAAGCGGCTCTGAAGTCGCGCGCACTGCAATGTCGCAACGGAATTTCGATTGTCCGACGTTCGTGTCTGCGACGTATCCCCGCTCGCGCAACGCCGCCGCGAGTTTTTCAACGACAGCGTCACTGCCAATCGCGGGCGCCAGCGCTTTGCGGCTGAGCGGGTTCAAATTTTCGAGGATGCGTCGCGCCTGCGTTTCATCTCCCTTGGAAACGGCTTCGGCGTAATGCAAAAAGTTCTTCAGACTATTCGCGCCGTCGTTGTAATCGTTGGTGATATCGCTGTGGCGGATCGAACTCACAATCGCCATGTGGTGTTTTGCGCGCGAGAAGATCACGTTGAGCCGCTTTTCGCCACCCGATTGGTTGATCGGTCCAAAATTCATCAACATGCGGCTATTGGCATCGTAACCGTAGCAAACGCTCATGATGATAATATCGCGCTCGTCGCCCTGCACGTTTTCGAGATTTTTGATGAAGAGCCCGCAGAACACGTCGTTTTCTTCGCGCGCATATGCGGCTTCCAGCCGAGCGGCGAAATCGCTGTCGGTTTCAGCGAGGCGTTCCAATGCGCTTTCCAGTTCACTTTGTTGCGCCTCGGAGAAAGCAACGATGCCGATGCTGTGCGTTGTATCGCGTTGCAATAGGCCGCGCACCAGAGTTGCGATGTAAGCAGCCTCGTTCGGATTGCGGCGGTCTTCGTAAACACCGTTTTCCATGAAATGAAAACTGATGCTGCGGGCCAGGAGGTGATCGATATTCGCAGCTGCTTGTTCGGTGGCATTAACGATCAGCTCGGGCCGACCGGCCGGCGGACGCGCGCGATCCGGAATCGTATAAAGATTGCCGCTGTAAAAGGCCGCGTTCGAAAAGCTAATCAGCGCTTCATAACGGCTGCGGTAATGCCACGCCAGCAGCGTTGAGGGGAGATTTTGCGCGGATTGGGTCAGGAAACTGTCGGAATCCAAATCGATTTCGATGCGTTCACCGGCTTCTTCCACCACGACGCTTTCGTCCTCACCACGGCTGCTCGCGAAAAAGGTGGTAGGCGGGAGCTGCATTTCATCGCCAACGACGATCGCCTGATGGGACCGATAGATTGCAGGAATCGCCTCTTCGAGCGGAATCTGGCTGGCTTCGTCGAAGATAACGACGTCGAATAAGTCCGGGTCGAGCGGCAAGGTATCTGACACACTCAACGGGCTCATCAGCCAGATCGGTTTCAAATCCTGAATCACCTGTCCGGTGTCGCCAGCGGCCAGATCTCGAATCGATTTATACCGCATTGTTTTGCCAAACTCGTGTTCAAGATCGCGACGGCCGCCGCTATACGATTTTTTGAAAGCTTTCTGCTCCGTCTCAAGTTGTGACGCGGGCAACGAGGACACGTTCACGTGCTCGAGAAATTTCTGACGCACCGCCATACGAATTATGCACGCATTTAAGGACAACCATTCGCGATAATTCTTCTCCAATTGTTCCAGTCGCCGCGCGAGGAGTCGGCTTTCAAACCGGCTCACCGCGCGATCTTCGCGATAAATACGATTTACGCTTTTATGGCCGATGGCTGCTTCAAAATCATCGAGCGGCACAGGCGCATGACGCAATGCATGTGTGACGGGATCCGGCAATTCGCACATTTCTGCAAGAATGGGCGACAGCTCCGCGAGCGAATCAGCTTCCTCTCGCAACTGAGAAAACGTCTCGGCTAGTTGCGAGAATTCCAATTCGTCATATTCGGCGAGCGTTTCGTTCAACGTCGCGTCAAGCGTCGTGAATCGTTCATGGATGCGGGACAGATTCTCCACCAACGTCGCGGCTTGATCCGACTTCGACAAAAGATCGAGCAGCGATTTCACCGAGGGATGGGCCATCCGTGTGTCGTTTCGTAAATCGACCACGGACTTGCGGAACGCGTCCACGTCATCCGCTTTCCACGCAGTTACTGCCTGAGCCTTCGCAGCTTCAAATTCGGCGCGCGCTTTGTAAAATGACTGCAAGTCCCCCAGAATTTTCGTCCACGCCGGTTTCACTGCATGCTTTGAAAAATCGTACCGCGTGTTCAGCGTTTTGCGCAGACGCCAATACGTCGGTTGAAAAAATCTGAAAACTGAATTCTCCAGTCTTTGCGCCTGCGCCAACGCATTTTCGGTGTCGTCCGGCTCCAGCCAATTGCGCCACGCTTCTGTTTTGGTGGCAGCGCGCTGAGCGGCTTCATGTTTTGCGTCAATTCGCTTCGCTACATCATCGAAATCTTGACCGGCAGCCCCGCCGCTCAAAACGCCGAGAAGATTTCGTTCCGCCAGCGGCTTCGCGCGCGCCGCGAATTCAAGAATCGTCTGAATTTCTTCGAAGGTGTCCCACAACTCCGCCGGCAATCCCGATAGCTCCAGCGCGCTCTCAATCGAATCGAGTAGATCCTCAGCTTCGTCCAGGCGCCGCGACAACGTTTCCAGTGGGCGATCCGCCTGCAGCACGCCTTTGCCCAGCCATCGCAACGGATGCTTCGCGAAACACAAATCGTCATCCAATTCATCGAGAGCCGCACGCAGTCGATTCAGCACCTCGCCGTGCTGAAGCCATAGTGGATATTCCGGCAACAAATCCTCTGTCTCCGCGGGCAATTCTCGGGCACGACCGCGCAATTCCACCAACCGGTGCAATAATGATCGCACTGGCACGCCGGTGTGCGCATGGGCTTCACGCATCACTTCGGAAAACCGTTTCAAGCTCGCCAAATCCGTTTCCATCGAGCGCACCGCGGCCGCCCGCACTTGCGCCGCCTCCGCATCCAGATCGCTCTGGCTCAAGAATTTTTCGTAAGTCTGCTTGAGATTTTGAATGAACGCCTTCTTGTCCGTCTGCGAGTCGTGAATCAAACAACATAGTTCGTCCAATCCCTGTTGCCGCAGCCGATGGAATACCACGTCGATGGCTGCGCGCTTTTCGCAAACAAATAGCACGCGTTTTCCGCGAGCGACGTAATCGGCGATCAAATTCGTTATCGTCTGCGATTTTCCCGTGCCCGGTGGTCCTTGAATGATGTAACTCGCGCCCGTTCTCGCCCGCGCAATGGCTCCAGCCTGGGTAGCGTCGCACGCGATCACCAGATTTTGTTCGCCCAATGGCAATGGCGCCGGCGCCGCTTCTTCGAGCGGTTTGGGCGTCAGTGAAAAAATTGTATCGAACGCGCGGCTCGCCAAATCCGTTTCGATCAGCTTCGTGAAGTCGCGCACGAGCGTCATCTTGCGGTAATTGAAATTGCCGAGCGTCAAACTGCATAAATCAAAATCCCATGAATACGGATTTTGATTGCCGTCGCCGCGCAACGTGAACGTTTCCGATTCGGTCTCAAGCGTTTTTCCTTCGCCAGCGACACCAGCCACCTCCACGATGTGCGGCAATCGTGGTTCAGGCGCCGCGCCAACCGCTTCACGCAACGGCAACGGCGTGGGCAGAACCTTTTTCAAAAAAAGCTGCAACCCCAGCGGCTGAAAATTCTCGCGATCGTAGCTGTATTCCGGCTTACGTGCCGCCTCGGCGCGCCGGCCCTGCAATTTCTGCCGTTTGCGATATTGATCGAGTCGTTGCCGCGCTTTCTGGTGAATCAACTGGATCTGCGGTCGATCGATCTTGTTCAACGTGACGCCGGGCTCGCTCGCGTGAATCTGCGCCTTCAACGATTCAAAAAACTGGTCGAGCGTCGTCTCCTTCAAATCGATCGATTCCGGCAGATCAAGATTGTAAAGCTCCTTGAGATGATGCCGCAGCGCGGGATTCACTTCTGCCTCGCTGCTGGTCGGATCGAGCACGTAATTATCGCGCACGCCTTTCTTCTTCGTTAGTTCCACCGGCAACAACAACAGCGGCGAATGAATTCGCTCGTTCGGCGCCTCCTTCAAATTGTTCCAATGAAGAAAACAAATCACCAGGCGCAGTTGCGCGAATCCATACTCTGCGCGATCCCGCCGCGCTTCACTGATAATTTTGTCGAGAACGCCGGGTATATATGGCGCGTCTTCAAACCGCAAATATCTCCCGAGCGACATCGGCGCGCCTTCAGTCACCGTAGCTGCCAACGCCGGATGCCAAACAAAAAGCTGCTCCAATTTAATGTTCCGGTAATCGAGCAGAATCGGCACCGACGCGATCGTCAGGTTCAACGTCTGCAAGGTCGGTTTGAAATAAATCAGCCGGTTGCGCCGTGAAATTTCGAACAGCCGATCGCGCAGATGCGATTGAATCATCCGCCGCTTGCCGCTTGCGCTCGATTCCTTGAAGCCTTTAATCCGCTCGAAATTTAGGTCCAGCGTCTGCTCGCGGTAATTTTCCAGGCGCGAAATCATCTGCGCTAAATCCGGCGCGCGTTTGTGCCGGTTCAATTCCGTCATCTGCACGATGACCGCCGCCACCACCGGATTCAGTCGCGCGTTAATGACAAACAAATTCCCGCGGTTCGCGGCGAAAAGCTCGAGATCGCCATTGTCCGAAAAATCGAGACCGCACGCCACGCTCGCCAGCAACATCCCGAGCGAAAAGACATCCGTTAGTTCATCGTGATGCGCGATCGCATGTTCCCACGAGGTGTAGTTAGGCAGGAAAACCGGCCGCGTAATTTTATCACCGGGCGTTCCCACGTCTAAATCCGTGACACGCAGCGATCCTTGATCAATGTCACTGGTCTGCCGTGAGCGCCCAATCACCTCCACCGCATGGCTGAACGGAAGCTGAATTTCCTCCACCTGCGACGTGTTTTTGAGCGGTGTTTTTTGCTTCTCGATGGAGAACATCAGCGCGCCATTTGCGTCCAAGAAAATTTCTCGAATCCCATCCAGCGGGGCGACAAATCCATCGCGATGCGCCGCCAACGTTTGCTTCATCAACGGCAACACTGCTGCGAGCGCGTCATCCGCCTCGAAACCACCCCTCCCGGCGCTTGCTTCCAGAAATTGCGAGAATGGAGTCCGCTCTGTTTCAGGCATTCTGTCCCTCCGCTTTGGCGAGCAACTCCGCCGCCTGCTCTTTCAACTTTCGCACGTCGCGCACTTTCATTTTCAATTCGCGCGCCGCCAGTTTTTCGAACTCAGCGTCGATTTCCAATTTCCGGCTCAACTCCAAAGCCGCCGCCAGCGGCATTTCGTCCAACTCCGGATCGATCGACGCAAAATCCAGCAGCAAATACGAAACGTATTCCCGCAACTTTGCATCGCTCAAATCCAACTCCGCATACACCTGGGCATCGCTTGCTTGCGCCGGCCGAAAGTCATCAAAAAACAAGCGCGCATACCCGATCACCGCCGGCGTTTGAAACCATTTCGCACTCAAGAGATTTTCCAGCAAACGTCGCGTCGTCGCTGCCATCCGTTTCTGCCCGATCAAATCCAGCTCATCGAGGCCGGGGACACCTTCGATCATCTTAGCGATTTGCTCCGGCGCTTTTTCCGACTTCACCGCCCACAATGCCAGCGAGCGAGCGCGAATGAATGATTCCGGATGCGAAATGCCTTCGGTTGAAACCGTCCGCTTCGCAAAAATCTCCTCCGCCTGCTTCAAATAACTCGACGCGCTCACCTGCGCCAAACCCGTTTGCACTTTCACCAATCCTGCCACAACCGGCTGGATATCGCCCGTAACACATAACGATCCGCGATCCGCGAAAATCTCCGTGTAGAGCTGAAATCGCCGCGCTGTCTGTTCATGACTGCGCTCGGAGCGCGGATCGTTCGCAATCGCGTCAAGCAACCGATCCGCGATCAAAAACTCGCCCCCATCGCGCCCCCATAAATAATAATGCGCCAACTCGTGTCCAATGACCGACTTTAGTTCCTCTGGATTCAGCAACGTCAATGCCGCGCCCGAAAAAACAATGTGCCCTTCGCCTGGCATATAATAGAGCGTCGCGTTCGTATGCGGACTGCTCTGCGCCTGGTAAATCGTCACCGGGATATCCAGTTGTAATTTCGCCTTAGCCTCTTCGACGCACTTGTAAAGATCCGCGTGCCCTTCCGCGTCCAGCCGATACGTCGATTTCAGCAATTCCAGCCTCAAGTTTTCCGTGTAATTAGCTTGGGCCTGGGCTGAAGCAAACCAATTCCAAATCGCGCGCTCATTTCCCTTCAAATAGTCGCGCACCTCCACGTGATACGGCAGTGGATCAAGTTCCAACTGGAGTGGTTCGGTCGCCATTTGCGTGTCAGCAATCGAATCAAAAAAAAACAGCCCGGTCAAAACATAGATAAACATCACAACAGGAATTGGCTCTCCAGAAGGAATAAGCTCTGAATTTTGGGGCGTTCCAAAAACTCGAAGGGGTAAATAAGTGTAATTACGAGAAGAAAAATAATAAAATCTGGAAGCACCATGACGAAGGATAAAATATTGACCTCGTTGAGGGTTAATGCGTAAATCCCGCTAAGATAATTAGCGGTCATTCCGTCCTTAGCCTCTGGCTTTTGATAGAATTTGTACAAAGACCCGCACGTGTCGCCCCCCAATTGCGAATGCGCGTGATTTCAGAGTGAAACGATACGGGTCGCCTGTGTCACCGATACTCGAAATCCAAGCAATTCGCGCGTTTGCAGCCCGTGAGCGCCGCAGATCAACCAGTCGAGGCGTGGTTACAATGCCACAGCGGTGAAAAGCAATTTTCGCTAGCCGACATGGTTAGGTTTTTGGCCTCGGCTGGGGTTGCCTGCGAAATCGCTCCGCGCGACTCCAAACCGCTTCGGCTTATTTCTTTCGAAAAGGAAGATCCTCATTTGCTGGAATTGGTGGCCGATTGCAGTGAGGACGGCCAGAAACGGGTCATGGTTATCGCCACCCGCAAATCGTCTCTCCTCGGCGGGATCCCATGGAAGCTGTTGCAAGCGGGCGCGTCGGATGTCTGCGCCTGGGATGGCATGGAGCGCCCTGCGGAGTGCATCGGAGCTCGACTGCGGCGCTGGCACGAAATCGAAGATTTGATCGATTCGTCTTTGGTCCGGGAAAATCTCGTTGGCCGCAGCAAGTTATGGCTCTCCACTCTGAGACAAATCGTCGAAGTCGCTCGTTTTACGGATGCCTCTGTCCTGATTACGGGCGAAAGCGGCACCGGAAAAGAATTGGTTTCCAGGCTGATTCACACGCTGGACAACAGGCCGACGAAAAAGGAGATGGTGGTTCTCGATTGCACCACCATCGTGCCCGAACTTTCCGGCAGTGAATTTTTTGGACATGAGCGTGGCGCATTTACACACGCTGTGGCCGCTCGCGAAGGCGCCTTCGCCCTGGCTCAAGACGGGACGCTGTTTCTTGATGAAGTCGGTGAACTGCCGCTCTCGCTTCAAGCGGAACTGCTGCGAATTGTGCAGGAACGAACTTATAAACGAGTTGGCGGCAACACCTGGAAGAAAGTCGATTTTCGTTTGATTTGCGCGACCAACCGCAACTTGCAACAGGAGAAGGAACGCGGTTCCTTCCGCCTCGACTTCTATCATCGAATTGCCAGTTGGACGTGCAAATTGCCGTCTCTCAACGATCGGCGTGAAGACGTTCTCCCGTTGGCTCGACATTTCCTAAGCCAGGCAGGAGCCGAAACCAACGAACTCGATTCAGCCGTTCGCGACTATTTGATGCTGCGAAACTATCCAGGAAACATTCGCGATCTCAAACAGATCGTGGTGCGAATGGCCAGGAAGCACGTCGGACGCGGGCCAATCACCGTGGGAGATATTCCCGAGGACGAAAATCCATTTGCCGCGGGCATGGCTGCAGGTGAATGGAAAAACAAAGATTTTGAGAGCGGAATTCGGCGCGCGCTTTCGCTCGGGGTCAGTCTTAAGGAGATCGGACAAGCAGCGACCGATGTCGCGGTGCAATTGGCTCTCGAGGATGCCGGAGGCAATCTGCAGGATGCGGCCCAACGTCTCGGTGTCACGGACCGCGCCTTGCAAATGCGCCGCGCAACGCAGCGCAAACGCGACCCTGTCGACGCAACTTCAGTTGCCGATTCAAATTTCCCGCTGGCACCCGAACGCGAATGATTCAGTTTCGGATACTCAAACGCCCAGGAGATCTTCCGCTTCGTTGAACTCTTCCAGCAATTCGTATTCTCCCAATTCATTCCTTGTCGCGCCCCCACCAGTTTTCCACGATTCAGGCGGAATCAATCCTTGCCAAATGGCAGTGACGGCGCCGCTCGCGGATAAGCGAGCGAGGCTGAATCCGGGCGCCGTCAGATAAGTCTCAACGCCGCTGGTATTCTGGACACCTATTGGGCCTCCGCTCGTCGTGTTCACATAAAGCGGACCGGTTATTTGCGATTGCACTCTGGGGTACGAACCGGAGGCAACGCTGGTGACTCCCAAAAGACGATACTCTCTAGGCAGCGACATTCCTTTTTGAGGTATTTTGCGCGTCACAGGCCTGGTAACCAGCAGTCCCGCTCGATGAATGTGTCCGGAGAATACAAGACGAACGCCATGGTTTGGCCTGGCGAGGTTTTGAACAAACCAATCGCGGTTGCGAACGAACGACCCATAATTTGCCGCCAACCACTGAGAGAAGCCTTCCGGCGCCACAGCCAACAGCGGAAAACTCGGCGTGCGCAGGGGTTCCCACGCTATCTTCGGCGGAAGTCCCGTAGCGTACGACTTCGTCCCGGCTGCGAGTTCGCCAAGATGCCAATCCCCTTGCGGCCCCAGCGGCGGCATGTGTATGCCGATGGTTTTTGCCTTGCCCGGACTCGTAAGAAATCGCGACACCTGCCATTTCTGCAGCGAGGTCAGACACTTGGCCGCACGAATGCCCAGACTTTTGCCGTCGTCAGAATTTCGGATTTCCTCATCCTCCGACCAATCCAACATCAATATTTGATGTCCCCCCGGCAGCGAGAATTGATAGTCAAGGAACGGATTGATGACCAAAAGATACCAGGCTATGGACTCCGGCGTCGTTTCGACCGGGGTGCCTTTAATATCCAGATTATAGGTGAAATACTTGCCCAAAAGCGCCTGACCACTGACTTTGAGTCCGACCTTGGCCACAGTTTTGCCTAATCGAAAAGCCTCCGCTGCCTGTTTCAACCCGGGAACCTTGTCGAACCATCGTTTGATGTGTATGTTCACGTTGACGTTGTAGGAGTACTCCCTTTCATGTCCCTTGCCGTGCGCTTGGCGCATGATTTCAGGAAGCTCCTTGTCCTCGTCGTTCGTCTTCGTCTTGTCGAAATCATAATGATTGTGGATGAACGCACGGGGGTCTTCAGTGCCGGGTGCGAAGGGAGGATACGGATTGATGCGCCAGTCATGATTACCCAGCGTCGTAAAGACAGGCGTAGTGTAGCGTCCGGATTGGATCGAAGGATTCGAAGGATCATGACCCGCCAACAGGTAATAGAATAAAAACCAATTCCGATCTTCGTGATAGTTCGCATCAATAGCGAGATCCTCCCCGCTGTTATCCTGACCGATATGTCCGCGGCCATAGTCAATTAAGTCGCCTGTCAATAAGATGATGTCCGAGTTCTCTTTTGCGTTCTTATAGATGGTTGTGAACGCTTTGTTCCAATTGTTGAATCGAATCGGATGGGAATTGTTTGGCAGACGCATCTCTTCGTCGTTGGATCGAAGTTTGTTCCGTAAATTGCGCTCAAAGATATCTGTGCGAATCGAGACGTGGATATCTGACACATGCCCAACGCGGATGTTGGCTTCCGAAGCAAGATGAACAAAAAGCGGGTGGTAAACCTCCACAGGCTTGTCGCCTTTGTCAGTGTCCCTGTACGGAGCATAACGAGACCCATATTCGAAACCATATTCCTTCAGGTAGTTCGAGCCCCAACTTGCCCACGCGGCGCTGTATTTCTGTTTCGTGCGCGCGAACCGGTCCAGAAGCATGGCCATCTCGTTGGAGACCCCACGCGAGTCTGGCTGTTCATCGTTCCAAAACAAATTGTAACGCCCCTTCGCCAAACGCTGCGAAGCAGCCTCCGACACGCGAATTTCTGAAAGATGAGTGAGGCCCCAGGACGCATATTTTTGCAGAAAATACCTGGAGAGGCTTACCGTCATGGCGTTCGCTCCGCCGCCAAACGTAAAAGCATCGCATAGAGAAGCGTCGTCCTTCTCACCCGACGCCACAATTGGACGAACCGCCAATTCCTGCGGCGAAAACGAACCAACCTGGCCGGCCGTGATCGAACGTTGGTGTCGCCGATCCCACGGCGCAAAGCGGAGAAAACGTGAGGCTTCCTCCCTTCTTAAAGGCTGGGCGGTCAGGACCAGCACGACGATCGAATGCGCGGCGTCCGCAACAGCAGGATTGTTGGACGCCCCAGCGCGCGGCGCGATGACCGCCGGGAACCCCAATGCAGGCCACAAAATTCTCGCCCCCCGCGCGTTGGCAGAGGCCCGACCTGGCGGCGACGAAGGCACGGGCGCCTCCCACTCGGACTCGCCTTCCATCTCGAATTCCGTCCCGAATCCGGACGCATCTCTTCCAAAAAGCGCCTCATTGCTCAATGCTTCATCTTCAGATTCAAATGAGAACGACATAAGTCAGTCCTTTCCCAAAGTTTAGGTTTTGGCGCACAACGTCGGCGCCTGTTATCTCGAATAAATAACGCCTTCGCCATTTCCTCCGGCACGATTGCGCGCGCCGTTCCGCGACCCGTCCGCTCCAACTCCGTCCCGGCGTAAAAAGTTGAGGCGACGTATCTGGTGAAAAGCAGGCTGTAAATTCCGATCTGCCGCGGAACGTGTGTCGGTTACCTCAGACGAAATGTCCACGCCGGTTACGGCTCGATACGAATGAATGTAGGATTGGATCTCTGGCCGCCAGTACATCGCCCAGTTATTGGCATTGGCTTGCGTGGCGTCATCGCTGTTCCAGTCGGCGTGACGAACGGAAAGGAGAAGTTGTTCCCCGAACACGCCAAGGTCGCGGAAATGCGAAACCGTTACATCGCTCCAGCCCTGCAGGCTTTTCATGGAATCGACATGCGCCATCCACGATTCCTTGTAAGGCACCATCGGAGCTCCGCCGAGGAATTCGCGGATTTCCGGGCGCGCGATCAACCATTTTTGAATGAGCATTTCCACACGCGCAGTCCAGGGCAGGTCGCCGAATTGGTTGTGCGCTCCCTGGGCGAGGATCAAATGGAGTTCGCGCAACGCATTCAGCACCGGAAACGCATCGGCCCGCACAGTGGTGTCATCTGCCTCCTTGTAGAAGCGGCTGGTCACGTAAAGAAGATTGTGGAATGCCTCGATGAACTTCGAGCGACTGTCCACGCTTTGCAGATCCGCTACCGCTTTGCCCACGAGACGAAGTCCGTATTCGTGATCGTATTCGTAGGTGCGGCGCGCGACGGTCAGGCGGTTATGTTCATCCTGAATGTAACCCCAGAGCAGTGTGTTCAGTGGGCGCAACGGATCAAGTCGAAGATTGGCAAGCGGATCGTGAGGGTTTGGACCGCGGCGATTCTGGAACCGCAGGCAAAGCGCGTTGAGCGTTTGCACAAGCATTCCTTCCTCGTGCCAATAGGACCAAATGAGTTCCAGCATGCAGGGAAAACAGTCCGACGCAACTAACACCCCATCTTCAAGCACCCGTGGCGATCGAAGAATGCCGTCACACAGCGGGGACGCAGCTGGATTTAACTTCAGCGAATTTAGGATCGTGTCCAAATACAGCTGCGACGGACCGCTCAGGAAGGCGCGAATATCTTGATCTAATTCGGCGAACGTTTCCGCATCGGTCTCCCGCCCCGCTTCGCCCGGAATGACGTCGTCCATATTGCCCGGCTTTCCATCCTGCTTCAGCAACGGCTCAACTTTGATGCCGCATTGCAAAGCCAAAAAGACTTCAGCCGAAGCGCGCAAAAGATTGTAGGCCTCAGATCCATGGAAGCAGGAAGACGTGCCGCGCCTTTGGCCGGCGTGCTGAAACTTTTTGCGCGCCGCTTCCATTTCGGGGGTCAATTTATCCGAATGACAGAAAATCGCTTCCACGAATCGTTCGAAGTTGTTGAAGCTCGCCGCCGCCGTTCGATTGCGAATCGCGCCCCACAGCGCCTGGTCATCCGTCGCGTCGGCGGAGCTCGCGGGAACGAGCGCTACCTTGTGCGGAATTTCTCCGGCGAAAGATCGCGCCTCCGGCGTGATCGTCCCGGTCAATTTAGTCGGAATGCCTTTGGTATTTTCAATATTGATATCCACTTTGCTCATAATTCAGTCCGGTTCTTGGTTAATGATTGTTTCACGCCTCGAAATTCTTTGTGGGCAGGCTTGGGCGCATGACTGACCTTCCCCTGCCAATCGCGTCTTCAAACGCCCAGCGTGTGAGTAATTCGCCGAGCAACTGGCTTTCTTTCTCTGCCGAAATCGCTTCATCCGAACGCGCCTGCGCAATTACAGCGAAAGCCAACGTCGGCCTGAGGCTGGGCATCTGCCCTGGATCCGAACGCAATGCTCGCCATCGCTCTCGGAGAAGTTTTGGCGTGCGTTCCTGAATCCTTAAAACCTCCGGTATCGATTTTCCGCGCAACGCCGCTGGACGATGGTCGATTAAGAGTTCGGCAAAGTCTTTGATGGTGGCCAGAAGAGATGAGATCAACTTCCGCCGGCCAGGATCCAAATTCTCCCAAGGATAAAATGAATCCCAAATGCTGGAAAGTCGCTCCCATTGAGGATCGGGATACAAGGCCTGGCCGAGCGCGCAACTGAGTTTGACGCGTATCCACGGGAAAGGATGCGGATCGTCCAGGTGAATCCGAAACACAAACGCCCGCGGCAGTGATACAACCGCGATAAGACCAGTAGTGGACGCGATCCCAACGCGGGCCAACGCCCAAAAATCGGCGACGATTTCCGAAATCCAACGTTCCCAAAGGCGCCAGGCAATTTCATCCCGGCCGCGTTGCGCTTGCTTCGCCTGCAACTCGGGTCTTAACGAATTGACCAGATCGAGCAGCGCAGCAGCCTGGTGCCCCGCCTCGTGAACAAGTGAAGACGCGATCCCGCTGCCGATCATTCGTTCGCGCGGCACGCGTATAATCGCGACAGGATTTTCACCGCCTCCAGGCAGTCGCGTGCGCGCCCTGCGAATCGCCCCACCCGCGCCGCGATCGAGATAGCAGACAACGGGAGGAGTTTCGTAGTAACCCGGCAACGCCAGCGCATCCGTGGCCACGACATCGAGACCGCCGAGCCACGTGCCGTACTCATGTTCGCTTCGCTGCACCAGCGCGTCGGCAAAGAGATCGACTTTGCCCAGCACAGAATTGAAACGCAATCGCAGCATCGAAAAGCGCCGTTGCGCATCAGCGCCGGTGGCGAAACGGCCTGCGGCAGATTTGATCCATGTTAGAAATTTCAGCACGCGTCGGTGCAACTCCAGACGATTGGCCTGCAGCATGCCTTCGATAGCCTCTTGCGCTTGCAGCGAGACTGCCGCCGCCGGCACAGATGTCATTTGAAGGGCAAATGGTTTCACGCGATGCAAACGAGTTAATAGAGCGCGAGCTTCAAATTCTAAAAACCTGTGACTCTCACTCCGCTGTTCAAAGTCCGTAGAGAATGATCCTCCGGCCGCGACGAACCCACCTCCCGCCCCGACGTCGGCGCGGGCGATACCCGCCATAGCCGCTTGATTCACCTTCAGTCTCATAGTTTTCGGATTCTCCAGATTCTTCGCTTTCGTATTCTCCTTCTTCTCCTTCGAACTCCCCGTAGTTCTCAAATTCGCTGCCCTCCTCGGATTCAAATTCGCTCTTGGTCGGATCCGGAGGCGGAGCAGTGTTGACAACCGGCGTCGCATCGACCGGCGGGGAGACAGGCGTATCGGGGGTTGACGGCGGAGCTATTGGCTGCGCGCACGTCGGGCAGGCTGGGCACGGAGGACATGCCTCCGGGCCGGCATTGTTATTGTAGTTGTTGTACCCATTGTAGCCGCTGTAGTCGGCCGACCCTGAGTAGCCGGGATAATATCGTCGGTAGCCCCGACGGTTCGAATAGCCTCTGTAGCGTGGATACGCGCGATAACCGCTGCGGCCGCGCAGACGGCGAAATGCGTTGCGCAGCGCCAATTGCGAAGCGAGCGAGCGATTGGGTCGCGGCGGAATCCGCCCGGCATGTCGGATTGCCTGGGAAGCCAGCCGAACATAACGCCGCGCCATTTCGAATTCCTGCTCCTCTGCTTCCATGCTTTCCAATTCGGATTGCAGGAAACCTGAAGCAGCTTTGCCGATCGCAGTTCCCAGGGCAGTTCCCACACCGGGAATTGGGATTGCCGTGCCGAGCGCGCCAGTCAGGAAAGGAAGCGACTTCGCCGCGATTCCCTTTAAGGCTGTCGCAAGCGGCCCCGCGTTTTGCGAAAGATATTGAGCCGCGTCTCCGAAGCGTTTCTTGAGAGTGCGGAAGAGTCCGCCCAAAAATTGCTCCATCTCTTGTTCGCTCGCCACGCCGAGCAACTCGGCCGCCAGCGTTTCCTCCTCAGATTCGCTCATCGGCATTTCGTAACTCGATTCGCCTTCGGATTCTTGCGACTCGCGCAGTTCGAACGTTTCGCTCTCGCCCTCTTCATACTGGGGCATTGCTTCCAACCGTGTTGAATCGATGTCATGCATAATATTGTTTGGTTCTATTCAAATTTTTGGCCTTCGCGCGTTTAAACATCCCACACCACCACACGCCCACCTCGTCTCTTCCAAAATCCAGATTTCGCTCCGTGGCAGGAACAGCCATCGAACCCCTCGCCGCCGCAACCGCATCCACGCTTTCTGCGATGTCGCGATCGCACGAGACCGGGCGCATGCCGTCGCGCCGCCTCGATCATCGCGGCGCGTGCGACCTCTCCAGGGTCGCCCTTGATGGAATGACTTGCTGCCTGCGCCGCTGTTCCCGCCAACCGCACGATTTGTTGCGCGGCGTTTAACTCGCGGTCTTCGGCGCTCAAGCCTTCGCTTTCAAAACCGAGCAGAGCCTCCGCGCCCAGTGACTTTCGCTTATTTTGAATGGTCAACGACGGGTCAAATCCGCGGCCCACGTCCGGCAGAATCCTTCGAATCGCGATCCGCACAAGCCTTCCAAGCCTGCCTCCCACATCGAAATGCAACCTTCCACCCGACATGCCCGCCGCCCGCCGCAGTAAGGCACAGAGGAACCGATCCAGCTGCCGGTCGTTGTTGATCGCCAGCAAATCAACGGCAAGCTCCTGCTCTTCGCTTTCGCTAAACGGCGATTCCACTGCGGTTTTAGAAGTCACAGAAAAAATCCTTCGAAAACACTTAAAGCAGTCGGGATGCCAGCGAATTTCCGTGGGTTTTTCAGTCCTTTGGCGAAGCGAGCTTCGGTATTTGCCATTTAAACGACAGGCAGCCGAAGATTCTTTCGGTAAAATTATTTGAGATCCTGCGCTGGTGTTGGCCCAGCGGTTTAAACCCGATGAACGAAGATTTTTGACAAAGATGGATTCGAATCAGCGTCTGTGGGTTTCCCAAGCTTGCCCACCGATGCTGTTTGCGGCGCTTTGATAGACAGCGCGCCTACCAGAGCGCCATAAACATCAATTTAGCTGCCCGCTCGCCGCAACAACACAAGATCCAATTTGGATTCGGAGTAATCTACATTTAGTCTTAGGCGTGCTTGTTCTTTTTTGCTCTTCCGAGCAAGAAACCGAGGACCGATCCAATCACCCCCCCGGCGATTCCGAATGTGAGCTTTGCTCCAGTCACGCGGCTCGCGATAAATACGTTCTCAATTGGATCGAGCGAGGCCTGCATCCGGTAGATTTTCCAGGCGCCATTTTCGCGCCGACAAACAGCAGTCCATCGCGAACTAAATTTTAATTCTTTGGCTCCAGCCACACGCACCACGTCATCCGTGACGCCGCGCGACACCGCGAGATCGCCGAACACTTCCGTCGTATCCACATTCACCGTCGTAGTGTAAGTTCCGCCCGGCCCCATCAACGACTGAATCTTCGTCCAATATGCCTTGATTCCATCCAGGCCGAGAACTTCTTCGCCCGTAACCATGACGCCAGTCGCTTCTTTTGCCAGATGCGGAGCAAGCTTCCCGGGATCACCAGTTTTGCAGGCTTCTTCGTAGGCGGCCTTGATGACCCGCAGCGCTGCGCGATCGCTTTCAAGGTCTGCGCGAGCCGTTGAAACAAAGGCGAGCAGGACAACGAGACTTAAATATTTAAGGTTCATGGATGAATTTGGCCTTACCGACAGTTTCGATCGACACTGATTTACGAACGCAAATTTGATAAGCGGCGAATCCAAGAGCGCTGCCGGCGGCAATATCCACAAGAACATGTTGGCGCGTGAGAAGCGTTGCCACCAAAATCAGCGCCGTCCACACGACGACTCCGGTTTCGTATCTCTTGGTCCAACCGAGAGCGCGTCCGACATCAATCGCGCAAAGGCACGAGTAAACAGCAAAGGCCGCATGCAAGGATGGGAAGGCATGATACGGGCGGTCGATTAAAATCAGCGCACGGTATAGCGGATCACCCACCAACGCCACGGGTCGCGCGCAAATTGTCGGCCAGAAAAAGAATATTACTGCAGCAAAAGCGTTGATTGCCACGACGCCGAAGGAATAGCGACATATTTGCCCGCGATTGTTCATCAAAAACGGACCGATCGGCATCAATGCGTAAATTGAGAAATAAATCCAGACCGCGGTCGGGATAAACGGAATCGCTCGATCAGCGAAAGTCAGCGGCATCTCCATCGGTTGAAAGAAATGGATACGCTGCAGCGTTATATACGGCGTCCAGACAATCACGTTCAGGGCGACAAGCAGGACCAGCTTCAGTCGCAACTCGGATTTGATGCGATCAATCAACCCATTTTGGAGATCGCTATTCATCGCGAACACGTTTGCCGTTTTTCCAGACGGTGAATGGTGGGGACAGGAGCGCGGCACGTGTGGTTTGGTCAGCTTGAACGACCGTTCCCGCGCCGAGAATCGAAAATCCTCCGACAACCACGCGGTCACCAATTTCAATTTTTGCCAAACAAAGCTCCAGCTTGCCCGACTCGGCGCGCTGAATGAGATGCGGAATTAAACGCACACCGGCGCCGAAGACCACATCATTGCCAATTATCAAAAAAGAACGATCGCTTACGAATGTTCCGGGAGCCCAATAGGTTAGTCGCCCCAAGCGCGAGCCCCACACGCGCAGCCAGAGGGAGTAAAGACCCGGCGCCAATCGCAGGATTTCTTCCAGGGCCGGCAGACGGCAAAAGATCATCTGCAGTTGAAACAGCGTCCACCACCGGAAAAATGCCGCGCTGCCGACGGAAATTCTCGTTTGCTTGAAAGCGCCCGCCGCCAAAACGACGCGCGCAATCAATGGAGGCGCCAGATAAAGAATGCCAGTCGCCGCCAAAAACTCATGGCGCAGAATCGCAAACACAATCGCAGCCACGTGCAACAGGGGCAACGTGTTCAAAACCAGCATGAGTACGCGCCCAGGCCATGCAATCTCCGCCGCCACCTTTGCATCTTTAAGTTCGATGCGAACGTTATTTGATGATTCGGCCAGCATGTCGATTGGGGATTCTCACCGTTGTTAGTCGTGGACCGCGCCACATTCGCAAATAAGCTTTCCAAAACGGCAGCGGCGCGCCGTCTTCAGGTGTCATTGTCGGAAGATAAATCCACGGAACGGTTGGATGAAGATGATGATTCAAATGCCACTGATGATTGAGCCAGAGAGCATCAAAGACGCGCCAGACGCGGACATTCCACGCGCCGCGCTGCACATCGCGGCCGGCATCAAAATGATGCAGATACTGCAAAGTCGACCAAAGAAAGCCGAATCCGGAAATCACCGCGAAATATTTCCAAAACGGAATCGCAAATAGCAGGATCATCGTGGCGTGAAACGCGATCACGGCCATGGCCTCAATTCGGATCAACGCAAAATGTTGGGGGTTTAACGTCTCCTGCAACGCAACAGTTGGGCGATCAAACGAAAGTTTTTTGCATAGCAAACGCGGGCTAATCGCCGCAGCGAAATTGCTGAGGAAAATTACCAGCCAGAAGAATCCGGTCAGAATCCCGTAAAACCGGATGTGCTTCCAAACGGCATTGTCTTCCGAAAAATAAAGATCGAACGCCTCATCGTCAGTGCGATTGCGAAGGTGATGTCCGAGATGCCCGAATCTTCGCAAATGGTAGGAAGCGGGAAAGAAGATCGAAACCGCCGCGCCAACCATGTCATTCCACCTTTTAAACGGATGCAACAGGTCGTGCTCTGCTTCGTGAATGATGGCGTAACCCGTATTCATCGCCACTGCGTAGGCAGCGGCCAGACCAGCCAGGGCCCAAAGGCTTCCGACGCGGCCCGCCATGATCAACAAGCTCGTGCACGTTAAGCACACCGCCGCAGCAATCAAGAGGTTCAATCGCTCGGGAATGGGATATTTCTTTTCGGTCATATCACATTTTGCGGCTCGTAGCCAGGCATTGCGCGAGCCAGGCCCCATAATTCGGGGGTTCGATCGAATCGCGCGAACGCTTCCGGAACATTTTCCCGCGAATACATTGACTGAAGAAATCGCTCGTCTTTCGCGAGGTTCAGCAAAGCGCGTGTCAAGGCGGGCAACTGTGGCGTCGTTTCCGGCAACTCGTTCGCCAACGTGCCGATAATATGAATTTGGGCGCGTTTCGGCGGCCCAAAAAACTCCCGCATCAGCCAACCGAGCAATCGAATGTTCAAATAACGAACCGCCCAATTTGTCCGCGGCCAAACCCAATCCAACAAAGCGTTGTCACAATGGACGTGGCTCACCTCATCGGCCATGTGGAGTCTTTGCGCCTCGAGGAAATTAGGTTCGATCGGATGTTCACAGGCGATGAATTGGCGGCCAAAATACAACGCGCGTTCCTCCTGCAAGTGCATTAGCCACAGAACGAACGGAAACAGACGCGGACGCCTCGCCATCGAGTTTAGGATTTTTTGCGCCACCGCTGAAACGCGGACGAAATAAAAATCGTTGTTCTGGTAAATGCTCCCGCCGGCGCGACGATTTAACTGGCGAAACATGGCCGTGTGCCGTTGTTCATCCCTTGCGAACTGTCTTACTTTTTCGCGGAGGCCGGCAGGCAGGCTCGGAGATTTAAGAAAGCAGGCGAGGACCGGCGCCAGCGTTTGCTCAAAGAACATGGTTTGCTCGTTTAGGTACAGCGCGTGCAGTTGATTGTAGCGAAGCTGCTGCGCCGGCAATAGAGAGTCATATTCATTCGTAAAAGCCAGCGCAGTTAAATGCTGTGGCATGAACCACACCGATTTGTCGATCACGTTAGGCAAGCAACCTTTCATACGTTGCTCCGTGTCAGGTATCGCCACAAAAACGGGATAAGTGAGCGCTCATTGAGTTCCTCACTGACGAACGGCGCGACTTCACGCCGGTGATACTCTGCGAGAAAACTCCAATGCAGCGCCGGTCGCAAATGATGCGCGGTGTGAAAGCCGTTGTTCAGAAAAATCCAATTCAGGATCGATCCTGTGAAGTTTCGAGAGTGATCGTGCGTTGACGAATGGTCGCAACCCTGATGCTGGAGAAGGTTGATGGCAACGATGCTCCATTGTCCGAAAACCCACGGGAATCCGATGTAAACGATCGTTGCCCGCCAATCGAGCGCCAACAGCGCCGTCAGCGCTGTTATCAACGTGATTCGCTCCCGGACCAGTCTGTGGTAGAGCGTCGGACGACGTAATTTCCAACGTATGAAATCAGAGCTTTTATTCCGATGAACCGCGCGCACCGCCGCAACAGGAAAGACGAACAGGTTGAGCAGGTTGAAACGAAAATTTACGAGCGAACTCCTGACGCAGTCTCGTTCCGACTGCGATTCGCCGTGATGCCGCTCGTTGTGAATCGAAATGATGGCCGTCGTCGGTTGTCCGGTGCAGAAACCAAGTAAATGGTCGAACGCCCGATTCCACGAAGGCGAATAAAAGGTCCGGCAGTGGATATGATTGTGTTTTATGACGCATGCGACAAAAGCCAGAACCGCCGCCGTGACTTGCAGCAGCCAGTGCCGTAACCAACCAGTCCATTGCGCAGCAAAAATTGCGAGCAGAACGGCTAAAAACATCAAGCTGCGCCAATCCGCGGAATGACGCAGAGGGAAAAAGCGCCGCCACATCGAAGCGCACTTTTGATTGAGCGGCATGGCGTGGACTTTAAGGCACGAGTTTTCGGTGACAATTCCAAAGGCGTCCTTTGCGCATTGAAATTACAAATGTTCAAATCGATTTTATCAAATAGCTCTTTTGGCCATTCGCCTTGATGCTCTCTGCCGTGAGCACTAGCTTCGCCAGAACCAGATGAAGCCGATTCGCATTGCGTTAATCTCGCCGAAAGGCCCGCTCTATCGGCATCGCGGCGGCATTTGGAAAAAATCCCTCCGCTATCAACCGCTGACCCTCACGACACTTGCCGCCCTGGTCCCGCCTGAGTTGCCGATCGAACTCCAGTTGATCGATGAAGGCATTGCCGATGTTCCTCTCGATCTGGACGCCGATTTGATTGGCTTTACCGTCATCACCGGCACAGCGCCGCGCGCTTATGAACTGGCCGATCATTTCCGCGCCCGCGGAATCACGGTGGTCATGGGCGGTCCTCACGTAACGCTGATTCCAGACGACGCGGCTCCGCACAGCGACGCGGTCGTCCTCGGTTACGCTGAAGATTCCTGGCCGCAACTGCTCCGCGATTTTTCGGCGGCCCAACTTAAACCTCGTTACCAACAAGGCGCCGATCTGGATCTTGCTGATCGGCCGTTTGCCCGCCGCGATTTGTTGCCACGTAAAAAATTTCTTACGAACAACGTTTTCGAAGCGACTCGTGGCTGCATCCACAACTGCGACTTCTGCGTCGTGCCCTCCGCCTGGGGACGCAAGCCATTGCAAAAGCCGCCCGAACAGGTTGTCGCTGATATTCGACAACATGGCGCCCGTAAACTCATCTTCGTGGACTTAAACCTCATCGCCGATCGAGAATACGCCTTGCGCTTGTTCAAAGCGTTGGTTCCGCTCGGCGTGCAATGGTATGGACTTTCGACAGTGTTGCTGGCCAGCGACTCGGAATTGCTCGAACTCGCGGCACGAAGCGGTTGCCGTGGATTGCTCATGGGCCTTGAATCGATTTCCGTTCAAAATCTCCGGCAAAACCATAAAGGCTTTAATTCACCCGAAAAATTCGCCACAGTTGTCGAGGCTTTGCACGCGCACGGGATCGCCCTACAAGGTTGTTTCGTGTTTGGCTTGGATCATGACGAGTCGGACATATTTCTGAAAACCGCCGAATTCGCCGTCCAGGCCAAAATCGATTTGCCCCGATTTGCCATTGTCACGCCTTTCCCGAACACCGCTCTCTACAAACGCCTCGAAGCTGAAGGCCGCCTCCTCACGCGCGACTGGGAGCTGTACGATGGCCAACATGTCGTTTTCAAACCCGCCCGCATGAGCGTTGAACAACTGCAGTCCGGCGCCGAAGCCGCATGGAAACATGCCTACAGTCTTCGATCCATCGCGCGCCGCATTCTGCATTCGCCCGCGGCCTGGCCGGTCAAACTCGGCACAAATCTCGGCTACCGTTTCTACGCGCACAATCTCGGTCGCTTTTACAATTGCGATTGGATCATTGGACGCGCGCCTCAATTGCAACCGCCGCTTCAGGTTGCCGCATGACATGCGCCTGACGATTATCCACCCCTGCATCGGACGCCGCGCCGGCGAGAGTTACATCCGCACGTGGCAAATGGAAGCGCTCCCGGCAGCCACGCTGGCGGGGTTAACGCCCCGCGATGTCGAAATTCGTTTTTACGACGACCGCATGGAGCCAATTCCGCTCGACGAACCAACCGATCTCGTGGCGATCAGCGTCGAAACCTACACGGCTAAACGCGCTTACCAAATCGCCAGCGAATTTCGCAAACGCCACATCCCCGTAGTCATGGGCGGTTTTCACGCGACGCTTTGTCCGGACGAAGTCGCGCAGCACGCTGAAGCCGTCGTGTGTGGAGAAGCTGAAACACTATGGCCGCGCGTTATCGATGACGCTCGGCATGGTCGCCTCGAGAAATTTTATCGCCAAACGGAACGGCCGTCCCTGGCGGACCTCAAACCGGATCGCAGCATCTTTCAAGGCAAACGGTACCTCCCCATCGGCCTCGTCGAAGCCGGGCGCGGCTGCCATTTCAAATGCGATTTTTGCGCCGTTCAAACCGTGTTCAAATCGACGCAAACCCGCCGCCCCGCGGATCAAATTGTCGCTGAAATCGAACCACTCAGGCGCGAACGCAAACTCTTCTTTTCGTCGATGACAACATTACTTCCAACATCGATCAGGCGAAGGAATTCTTGCGCGCGCTGATTCCGCTTCGCATTCGTTGGGTGAGTCAATCCAGCATCAACGCCGCTCACGACGAGGAATTTCTCGACCTTCTCACTCGCAGCGGCTGCCAGGGCGTCCTCATCGGCTTCGAAAGCCTGGACGCTCAAAACTTGAAAGACATGAACAAATCTTTCAACACCATGCGCGGCGGCTTCGACAAAGCGCTCTCAAACCTCGCCCGTCATCGTATTCGCGTCTACGGAACGTTCATTTTCGGATACGACCGCGACACATCCGATAGTTTCAATCGTGCGGTGGAATTCGCGCGCGAGCAATCGCTTTACATCGCGGCCTTTAACCATCTCACTCCATTTCCAGGCACGCCGCTCTACGCGAGGCTTGCTGCGCAAGGCCGTCTCCTCTACGAGCGCTGGTGGCTCGATGACCGCTATGCCTACAACCAGATTCCGTTTCAACCCGCCGGCATGTCCCCCAAAGACCTTCAGCAAAACTGTCTCGCTGCACGCCGCTCGTTTTATTCGTGGCCCAGCATTTTCCAACGTGGCTTTGCGCGTGTAAATCGCAGCGATCCATTCATGTGGCGAAACTTTTATTTCATCAACGCGCTGCACCGTAAAGACGTCAGCTTGCGCGATCACTACCCGCTCGGAGACGAAACATGGCAGGGACAATACTTGACCGCCAATTGACTCGTTCGCGCGTCGAGTTCGACGTGGCGACGCCTGCCGACGACGCCGAAATTCGCCGACTGCTCCACGAAACGCCCATACGCGGCGCCATCTCGTTAACTCTCGAGCGCGAGCCAAATTATTTTGCCGATGCCGATATTCCTGGGGAATCCACGCAGACAATCGTTGCGCGCGAACAGGGCAAAGTTGTGTGCGCGGGCAACTGCGTGACGCGTAATCTGTTCGTGAATGGAGAGCTCCGGCGGGTCGGCTATATGGGCGGCCTTCGCCTTGCAGCAACACACGTCGGCCGATTCGACATTCTTCGGCGCGGCTACCAATTGTTTTCCGAACTGCAGAAGGACGGCTCAGCTGATTTTTACTTCACCTCGATCGCGAGCGATAACGTTCGCGCCCGCGCGTTTCTCGAGCGTTCCGTCCGCGGTTTGCCGCGCTACGAATTTCTTTCTGACTACGCGACGCTCGTTATCCCAAGCAAGCTGGGGCAAAAGCTACCCGTCTCTGAATTGCTTCGACTCGATTCCAACCCGTCGGATCAATTTGCCTCGCACTGGACGAATGAAAAACTCGCCGCATTGGAATTCCTTGGCCTCCGCTCTTCCGATGTAGTTTCGGTTGAAGGCGAATCTGCCTCTCTTTGGGATCAACGTTGCTTCAAACAAACGATTATCCAGGGCTACTCGGGATGGATGCGCTTTGCTCGTCCGATCATTAACGGCCTGCGATTGGCGCGATTGCCCAGAGTTGGCACAACTTTGTCAAATGCAATTGTCTGCGGATTCAATGTCAACGACCCGCACATCTCGATCGCCCTTCTCTCGCGTTTGCGCTCCCTGGCTGCCCGGCGCGGAATTAGTTACGTCTCACTTGGCCTTTCGCGAAACGATCCACGCTTCGAACTCATCCTGCAGAGATTCCGTTGTCGCATTTATCACAGTCGCATTTATCTCGTCCACTGGCCCGACATTGGCGGAACTGCCGCCGATCTTGACCCGGGTCTTGTTTCCCCTGAACTCGCCTTTTTATGAGCAGAATTGATTTTCAACTCGTCGCGCGCGCGTCGATATCCACCGCTCAAAGATCCGCCATGCTCGGGCTCCTGCAGCAGCATTTCGACGGTGTAACTGCCGAAGTCTTCTCACGTGACCTCGCCGGAAAAAATCTCGCCCTGCTGCTGCATCACGGCTCTGATCTCGTCGGTTTTTCCACCCTTGCCGCCTACACGACCGCTTTCGAAGGTCTGCCCGTCAACGTTATTTACTCAGGTGATACCATCGTCGCTCCAGAAGCCTGGGGCACCTCTGCTCTTCCACGCGCCTGGGTCGCCGGCGTGGAAGCCCTGCGGGAATCTCTCCCCGCTGGCCGTTGTTTCTGGCTCCTGCTCAGCTCTGGTTTTCGAACATATCGTTTTCTCCCCGTTTTCTGGCGCGAATTTTTCCCACGTTTCGATACGCCAACCCCCCTGCTTTCGCTTCGCTTATCAACAAACTGGCGGACGAACGTTTCGGCTCTCAATTCAATGCGTTGACTGGAGTCGTGCGCTTCAATCACGCGCAAAAACTTCGCGGCTCCCTCTCTGAAGTTCCGTGCGGACGCGAAGACGACCCACACATCGCGTTTTTTTTGGCGCAAAATCCCGGCCATCACCAGGGCGACGAACTTGTTTGTCTCACGGAACTCTCTCCCGAAAATCTCACTGCCGCCGGCCTCCGCATGATGCGCGCCCGTACCCATGACCTGCTCAGCCAGCATTGCTAACTCTCTTTGGGTCGCAAGCAGCGTTGCCGAGTGGAGCCGTTTTCGACACGCGCTCCAATGTCCCGGGCAAACGCAACTCGCCCTTCTGAGGAGGTCGTTGGAATACAACCGCGCCTGCGAATTCGGCCTCCATCACGGCTTCGCATCGATAAAAACTTACGCAGACTTCGCGACTCGCGTTCCCCTCAATAATTATGAAACGCTTCAACCTTGGATTGAGCGCATTCGAAGAGGTGAGCCCAATATTCTAACCTCTGAAGCTGTCACGCGTCTCCTCCCAACCAGCGGAACCACCACAGCCCGCAAACTCATTCCGTTTACGAACGCCCTTCAGCTTGATTTCAACAGAGCGATTGCGCCTTGGATTGTTGACTTGGCGCTACAGCGCCCACGAACCCTCGGCGGCCCTGCCTATTGGTCTATCAGCCCCACTTTTCAACAGCAGCCGGAATCAAAAATGCCTATCGGCTTTGACGATGACGTGAGCTATCTCGGCGGCGCCAAAGCGTGGCTCGTGCGGAAGGCCGTTGTGAGGCCGGATATCCACCGCAGCAAAGATATTTCTGAATTCCAGAAACAAACCATCCGCGCCCTGGTCGCCTGCCGAGATCTCCGTCTGATTTCCGTTTGGCATCCTAGTTTCCTCACACACCTCCTGGACTTGCTTCCCGCCGGAACTAGTCCAACCAAAATTTGGCCAAACCTCCAGGTGATCAGTTGCTGGGGCGATGCCGCTGCCGAAGCCGGCGCGATTGAACTGGCCGAGCGATTTCCCGGTGTGCTCTTGCAAAGAAAGGGGCTTCTTTCAACTGAGGCCTTTGTCACTGTTCCTTTCCAAAATAATTATCCGCTCGCAATTCGTTCACATTTTTTCGAATTCATAGATTCAACGGGTCAAATCCGTCTCGCGCACGAACTCACCCTAGGCGAAAAGTACGAGGTTGTCGTTACAACTAACGGCGGCCTCTGGCGGTATAAACTCCGGGATGTTGTTCTCGTAACTGGCTTCGTCGGACAGACTCCATCGCTCCGCTTTCTGGGCCGCGCCAATACGTCAGACTTATGCGGTGAAAAACTCACCGAAGAGTTCGTGGCTACGTGTATCGTTAAGGTTTTTGGGCGAGTGCGCTTTGCGCTGCTCGCGCCCAACACGGATCGGAATCGCTACAACTTCTTCCTTGAAAGTGACGTGTCGGCCGAAGCTCTAGACCATTTCGAAAAAGCGCTGCAAGAAAACCCGCATTACGCCCTCTGCCGCAAGCTTGGCCAGCTGAAACCCATTCGTTGCATTCAAATCCCCACCAACGCCTATGAAACCTTCGTGCGCGTTCAAACAGGAAATGGCGCCCGTGTTGGCGAAGTAAAGCCCACATTCCTCAGCGCCAGATCCGATTGGGAGAAGGAGTTCTCCCCGGTCGGAGCGTTGAATGAAGCGAGGTAGCTTAGCCCGCCTTCGGTTCGCGAAGGAAAATTGGCTGTCCGACATGGTTAAGACCATACCGAAATGGGAATGCTCGAATTACCAATCGGACGCTGTTAGGCGATGAGCAATTGTGCTGAGGGAACCTCGAGCTGTATCACCGTTCCGTAGCCGAGACCTTCGACAAAGGGCAAAAGGAGTTCGAGGACATCGGGATTCTGAAAGTGCGTGGGCTTTGTTTCCGGGTGTGGAAAATAAATCAGGCCTTCGATTGGAGGAAGATTCTCACGCAGGAGACGGACATCGAAAAACGAAAAATCCTCGGGAGGTTCGGTGGGATGCCATTTCACTGAGCGAAAGGTTAATCGCGGCGTCACGACGCGATAACTCAATGGCGCGATGCTGACGTTCAAAGTGCCCATGTGGTAACGACTCAAATCCAACCCAAGCGTGTGAAAGAATGGAGTCTGCATTCTCAATGTGCCGCCCGGGAAAAGCGGGTTGCCATTTTGTCCTGAAGCGACACGATGGCCCTGGAGAATTCGCGCGTTCACGAGTTGATTCACTTACGCCTCCTGACATCCAGATAAACCGCGCCGAGAATCACGAGGCCTTTGAAAATATATTGCAGCGAAAAATGAACGCCCGCCTGATTGAGGCCCTTGTCCAAAATGCCAATGATCACCGCGCCGATCAATGTTCCGGCAATCGTTCCAATTCCGCCCGTAAAGCTCGTTCCGCCCACCACAACCGCGGCGATCGCGTTCAATTCAAATCCCTGTCCCGAAGCCGGCTCAGCCGAGTACAGTTGCGATGCGTGGATCAAGCCCGCCAGCCCCGCGAGACTCGAGCACAGAACATAAACAGCGCTTTCACGCCACGCGAGTGGGATGCCCACATAACGCGCGGCTTCACGATTGCCGCCAATCGCATAAAGATGCTGGCCGAAAGCAGTCCGATGCAACAACAGAGCTGTCATCGCAAACGCGCCCAGCATGATCAACGCTGGCATAGGCAAAAAACCAAAAATACGCGCGTTGCCCAGTGACAAAAAAACAGTTTGCGAATCCGGAATCGGCAGGGGACGTCCTTCGTTGAATCGCAATGCAATGCCACGCGCCACCAGCATCGTCGCCAACGTGATGATGAACGGCGGCATTCGAGTTCGGGCGGCGCCGAGGCCGTTGACCAATCCGAAAACTGCGGCGGAGCCGATTCCCGCAAACGCCGCGCCAACCCATCCCACACGAGGCAACGCTGACACTGCCACCGTGCCTGCCAGCGCCACGACTGCGCCAACGCTCAAGTCAATTCCTCCAATCAAAATTGTCAACGTCATGCCGAAGGCCAGGATCGCGTTAATGGAAATCTGCTGCGTCAGGTCGAGCAGATTGCCTACGGTCAGGAAGCGTCCGCCGGGGACATAAAAGGCAAAGAACGTAACGAGGAGCGCGACCGCGACCAGCAACGGCAAAAATTGACGTAATGATCTCATTCAATTTCTCGTCAACACCGTCATAATTTCTTCCGCGGTGATTTCCTGCGAACGCGTCTCCCGAATGATCCGTCCATCGCGATACAACGCGAGACGATGGGAGAGATTCATCACTTCCGGCAAATCCGATGAAATCAACAGCACCGCCATCCCTTGCTCGATTGCGCCACGAATGATTCCAAACATTTCCTCACGCGCGCCGACATCAACGCCGCGGGTTGGTTCGTCCAAAATCAAAATCTTTGGGCGTCGTTCCATCCACTTTGCAACAACGACTTTCTGTTGATTCCCCCCAGAAAGATTCATCACAGGCTGATTCGGGCCTGTTGCTTTGATCGCAAAATCCCGCGCCGCACGCTGAGCGATTTCTGCCTGTCGGCCGGAATTCACGTAACCACCGCGCGTTTGTGGCAATGCCAGATTGAATCCGATTGAGCCTGTCATTATGAGTCCCTGCCGCTTGCGATCTTCCGGCACAAGAACAATGCCCGCATTGAGCGCGTCATTGGGCTGACGCAACGTCACGCGCTTGCCATCAACCAATATCTCGCCGCTCTCCAACGATAGGATCCCAAACAACGTTTGCGCCAGCTCGGTCCGCCCAGAACCGACTAATCCCGCGAACCCCAGCACTTCGCCGTAGCGCAATTCAAAACTTACATCGTTCACCCGTGAATTCCTCAAGCCACGCACGCTCAATGCCACATCACGGGGCTTCCAGGGCGGCCGCGGATAATGTTCCGATAACTCGCGGCCAACCATCCAACGAATCAACTCCGCCTGGCTGATCTCCGCTGCCGACTGCGTGCCAATTGATTTCCCATCGCGCAATACTGTGATTCGTCCCGACAATCGCTGGATTTCTTCGAGCCGGTGCGAGATATAAATAATCCCAACGCCTTGCAAGCGCAGTTGTCGCAGAATTTCGAACAGACGCTCAGTTTCCGCTGCCGAAAGCGACGCCGTCGGCTCATCGAGCACCAACACCCGCGCCCTCACCGACAATGCCCGTGCGATTTCTACCAGTTGTTGTTTCGCGACACTCAGTTCGCTCACGCGCGTCGTGACATCGCCAATTTCCTTCAGTCCCAACTCATCGCGCAACCGTTCCGCTTCGCGAAACATCCGGGCGCGATCCAAAAGCCTAAAGCGCTGCGGTTCGCGTCCCAGGAAGATATTTTCCGCCACGGATAGATTCGGGGCGAGGGATAATTCCTGGTGAATAACGCGAATTCCGAGTTGATCCGCGGTGGCCACGTCTCGAATCCCTACGCGCTTTCCATCAAAATTGATGATGCCCTCGTCGGGTTGATGAATTCCCGCGAGAATCTTGATCAACGTTGATTTGCCCGCGCCATTTTCGCCGAGCAACGCGTGAATTTCGCCGGCGCGCAATTCGAAGTCTACTCCATCCAACGCCACAACTCCGGCGAAGCGCTTTCGCACCCCGCTCAATCGCAAAATCGCGGTAGCGTCGGCCGACATCCCTCAAGGATTCTTTAGGAACTCGGCCGCATTCTCACGAGTGATCAATTTTACCGGCACTTTGATCTCTTTCTCCACTGGCTTCCCTGCGAGAGAATCGTAGGCTTTCTCCGCAGCAACTTTTCCAATTTCTTTTGGGAACTGCGCCGAAGTGCTGTGCAATTTTCCCGCTGTGATTGCGCGCACGCCTTCCTGCGAACCGTCCACCGTCACCACCGTGACCTGTCCGGCGCGCCCTGAGGATTCGATTGCCGAAATGCATCCCAACGCTCCCGGGTCATTGATCGGAAATACCGCGTCCAGATTTGGAAAGCGGGCGAGCATATCGCGCATGATAGGCCTGACTGCTTCCGTCGTGCCCGGGGCGTCGCGCACATCCAATACCGTCATTCCTGGATGCTTCGCCATTTCCGCTTTGAACCCATCTACGCGATCGATGCACGCCTTGTTGACGGAATAATGCACAATCACCACCTTGGCTTCCGGCTTCACTTTCGCCAATGCCTCGCAAGCCAGTCGCCCCGCTTCCACGTTGTCACTCGCGACCTGGCACAGAACGAGGTCCTTATCGCTTACAGGCGCGTCCACGACGATAATCGGAACGCCTTGTCGTTTCGCTTCGAGCAAGGTCCCTTTCACTCCCTCCCAATTCACCGGGTTCAAAAACACCGCCGCGGGTTTTTGTTGCAAGGCGTCCGCAACGTCGCCCTTTTGCTTCAGGCTATTGAATTGCGCATCCAACGTAACCAGCCGATCTCCGTGCGATTCCACCACGCGTTTGATGCCTTCGTTTAATTCGACGAAGAACGGGTTGTTCATTGTCTGGAATGAAACCGCGAATAGCTTCCCGCCAGTCGGGGCAGCCGCGGAAGTGGCTGGCGCGGACGAGGTCGAAGGTGTTGATCCCGCTTTATCGCTGGACGGTTTATTGCAGGCGGTGAAGAACGCGACAATGATTCCCAAAAGCGATAGTGAAACCCGATGCATATCGGTGTTTCGTTTACCTGAGTCGTTTTGAAAACTCAATCCTTCGGGTTTCGAAGTATCTGGTCTTTGCAATCTCGCCTCCCCGAAGATTCCTTGGGAAAATTGGCTGTCCGACATGGATTCGAATCTGCTTCTGCAGGGTTCCCAAGATCATCCACTGATGCTGCTTCTTGAGCAGGTAACTAAACTTTTTCGCGATAAACTCGCTCCCGATATTCGAAAAAGTCGAAATCGGCGGGATGCGCTGTGCCGGCCATATCCTGGCAGGCTACGCCAACGAAGGCGCCGGTGAAGCTCGGAAAACCTGGCATGGTGGCTTCATCGGATAATATGCTCGCGTCAAACTGCTGCGGGAGCCATTGCCATACGTCGTGAATTCCTTCGACCCGATAGGCGAAATGCAGTCGTTCGTAATCGATTTCCACCCGCAAATGAACCGGCTTGCCAGCTGGGATTGCAATAGGCGGCGTGAATGCGTCAGCAAGCGCCGAGTCCGGTATGGAGGACATGACGCGTAGATGTTTTCCCACGTTTTCGTCGTGTGAAATGTAGAGGTAATGAAACTTTGCGGCGTTGTAGTAGCAGGCGAGCCCAGCGAGTTGTTGAAAATGTTCGGGTTCGAATTCGATTGTGGTCGCAGCGCTAAAGCAATGCGCCTGCTGACGGCGCGCAACAAGGGACTGCCGAAATAGACTTCCGATTGTTTCGCGCCCGAAAAGGCGAAGATGCCCAGGACGAGCGGTTAGGCTGAAAATCTCGTTGGGATACGGCGTGCGCAACCACTGGAAATCGAGAGGAAGCTTCGAACCGTCGAAATCTTCGCGCATCGGGTTTTGTGGAAATGGATGAGCGGGCAACTGCGGCGCAGGAGTTTCGAGGGTCGGAATGCCTTGTCCGTCGAGGGTTCGAAGCCAGCCGTCTTGACCCCAGACCATTTTCTGGATGGCTGTTTCGCGGCCGAGGGTGCAACGACCGCGGTTTCGCAAGGGACGTCCGCAGAGATACACGATGTATGTATCGCCAGTTTGCGTTTCGACCAGGTCAGCATGACCTGTGCGGTGGAGTTCGCAATCCGGCCGATGGCGCGCGCTTAGGATGTAGGCGTCGGGACTTAATTCGTAGGGGCCCGTGAGGTTTCGCGAGCGCGCGAAGGTCACGGCGTGGTTGAAGTTTGTTCCGCCTTCGGCGGTGAGCAGATAATACCAGCCCTTTCGTTTGTAGAGGTGAGGCCCTTCGGTCAATCCGAGCGAAGTGCCTGCGAAAATATTTTTCCTCTCTCCAATGAGCTTTCGTTCCTTTACTGAATACTCCTGGAGAACGATGCCCGCGAAGCGATTGGCGCCAGGGCGATGATCCCAAAGCATGTTCAGCAGATATTTTCGTCCGTCGTCATCGTGAAAAAGCGATGGATCGAAGCCGCTGCTGTTCAGGTAAACGGGATCAGACCAATCGCCATCGATGCGCGGACTGGCGACGAGATAGTTGTGGAAATCGCGCATGGATGCGCCGCTGGCGCCGGCCACGCTCGTCCGACCGAACCGTTTTACATCGGTATAAATAAGCCAGAAAAGTCCGTCAGAGAACGACAGACATGGCGCCCAGATGCCGCAGGAATCGGGGTCGCCCAGCATGTTAAGTTGACTGGCGCGGTTCAGCGGGCGCGTTAGCAATCGCCAATGGACAAGGTCACGCGAGTGATGAATCTGCACGCCCGGGAACCATTCAAAGGTCGAGGTCGCGATGTAATAATCATCGCCAACGCGCACGATTGATGGGTCAGGATTAAAACCTGGCAGAATGGGGTTTTTTATGGTCATGCGTTCTCCACCACGGCTGCCTGGGGCCGAAGGAGCATCTCATTGCGCTCCCAACCCTTCTTTAACTTGTAGAAGTGCATCAGAACTAAAACGAGGACGGCCGCAACAAGTGGACCCCCAGCGAAGGCGAGTTTGATGCCAAACAACGAGTGTGCGGTTTGTTCGACGTTGGGTTTATACCCGAACACTCCGAGAATCCAACCTCCGGAACCGCCGCCGATGGAGATCCCCATCTTTAAGGCGAACAACTGACCGGCGAAGAACATGGCCATCGCGCCGCGGCCAATTGTTTTCAGTCCAAAATCTACAGTGTCAGGAATAGCGGCAAAGAGAAGCGGGAGAAACATCATGTGGAAGAAATTTGCGAGCATGATGAAGAGGAGCGAGGCCTGCCACCACTCTCTCGGCACGAAAAGCAAAAGTCCGTTGGGCACAAGCGAGCCCAGCAACGCGGTTTTCATCACGACGACTTTGCACCACCCTAGCTTCAAAAACAGGCGATTGGCCGCGAACACTCCAGCCACGCCGGCGAGCATGGTTAAACCCATGTAAAGAGCCATGAAGTACTCCGTAATGCCGAAAATTCCGGTGAGGTCATGATGGATGTAATACTTAATGAAGTATGGTTTCACATTGCCCTGCAGGCCGCCGCGAATTTGGATGATCAACATCGCCAGCGTAACGATGAGCCATTGGCCGTTGCGGAACATCGCTCGCAGATCTTCAAACACGGTGGCTTTCGTCGCATTCCCTTCTTCGTCTGGATAAGTGCGTTCCCTGGTCCAGGCAAAACAGCCAAAGAGAGCGATCACACCCACGATCGCGAGCAGCGCGACGGCAAATGGAAAGCCGAGTTGCAGATTTTCTGGTTTACCTCCGCCACCCAATAATCGCGAAAGAGGCCAGACAGAAACCGTAACCAAAAATCCGCCCACCATTGCCATGCCGAAGCGCCAGGATTGCAGGCCGGAGCGTTCGTCCTTGTCGGACGTCATTACTCCCGCGAGCGCGGAGTAAGGAATGTTCACCGCGGTATAGGCGGTCATCAACAGGCCGTAGGAAATGTAGGCGTAAACCAACTTAGTCCCGGCAGCGACGTTTGGAGTGACGAAAGCGGCGACCGCCAGAATGCCATACGGAATGGCAAACCAAAGCATCCATGGGCGATAACGACCCCATTTCGTTCTTGTGCGATCAGCAACTGCGCCCATGAGCGGATCAAGTACTGCATCCGCAAAACGAACGACAATCATCAGAGTTCCCGCGGCGGCGGCTTCGATCCCATATACGTCCGTGTAGAAATACATCAGGACGTTGATGACTGCCTGATAGACGATGTTGCTGGCCATGTCGCCCAAGCCATAGGCGAACTTTTCTTTGAGGCTGAGCTTTTGTTGGGCCATCGCGATCGTTGATTTGGTTACATAACCATGTGTTTATTTTGCTTTTCTGGTTTCCGCGATAACTGCATCGAACGCGGGTTTGGGTTTGCAGTCGCCGTCGAACAGTAGCGGCTTGCCTTGGGCGCGCCAGGAGTTGGCGTCGTTGGCTCCCCAAAACGTCACCAGCTTCACGGCGTCGCTATGTTTGAGAAAGGCGCGAAAAATTCCGGCGTACGCTTCGGACTGCTTTTTATCAGCCTCGTTCACCAGGCCACCCTGCGTCGTTGAATTGTTGGCGGAGATATCCGCCCCAAAACCGCGCTGGCCGCCCGAGGCGGTGTTCACATCGAGTTCAGTAATGTGGATCGGTAGGCCCAACGTGCCAATTTCGGTCAACGCCTCGTCCATGGTTTCGAACGTCGTTGAGACATTGATGTGCGCCTGCGAACCGATGGCATGGACCGGAACTTTCTCTGCCTGCAACGACTTGATCAGCGTGATCAGCTTCTTCCGCTTTGCCGGATTCTCCAGACCGTAATCGTTGTAGCGAAGAATGGCGTCAGGATCGGCTTCGTGCGCGTATTGGAATGCCTTCGCGATGAAGTCCGGGCCGATGATTTCGAGCCAGATTGAGTTGCGCAGAACGTTCGTGCCGCCACCGTCGGCAAGCGCCTCGTTGACGACATCCCAGCTCTTGATCTTTCCCTTGTAGCGGCCAACCACAGTGTGAATGTGGTCTCTCATCCGTTGAAGCAATTCATCGCGTGAAGCCCGTGGCCCATTGTACCTGCCGAAGCCGCTCCGATTTGTTGTGGCTGCGTTCGTTGTGGCAACGGCGCTGGCGGGAGGTGGATTCGTTCCCGCAAATACCCAATTCGGTGTTTGGCTATGCCACACCAGCGTGTGGCCGACCAGATACATGTTATTGCTCAGACCGAAATTCACGAACGCATCGGCCGGAACGAAGTCGTAGCCGTTTGTCCCCTCACGTGGATGAATTAGTTGCCATTTGAGATCGTTCTCAGGCGAGATCTGGTTGAACTGTTCTTTGACAAGCGCGGTGTCTTTAGCGTTCTGTTCTACGTTGCGCCGAAAACCAGCTCCGCCCGTAACCATGCTGCGATTCACCGCCGTGCCGATGAGGAAGCGGTCTTTAAATGTGTCTTTTAGCGTGTCTTCGGCATTTGCGGGCACAGTAGCCGCAAGCAGCGCCGCAGACAGGAGAAAAATATGTGCGAGTGAGGTCATTTGGATTCTCCAGCGGGCACAAGTTTGAAGATTTTGCCACGAGTATTCACTACTGAGTTAATGCCATTCGCCAGGACATAAAGCTCGCCATCTTCATCCTCTCCCAGCGCCCAAATATAGGATTTGATTCGGCCGTTGGGAAAATCCTTGAGAGCGAGCGGCTCCACGGTCCAGCGAGCTGTCGAATCTTTGGGAATTGTGGCGATCAGCAATGTGCCATCCGGAATAGCCATGCTGCGCGACCAATCCGCGAAGACATATTTGCCGGCGAGTTCTGGGAACGCCTTGCCGCGATAGACATAGCCGCCAGTGATTGTGACACCATAGGAGGCCGGATCAGTCCCTCGGCCGCGCAATGTTTTATAAGCGAAAACTGGATCGATGAAGGGCTTGCCGTCTGCGCCAACGTTCACAGCATTCGTCGGAGCGTGGAGCGGATCTTGGGGGTCAAATCCCTCGAAGCCTTCGCGCAAGCGCCAGCCGTAATTGCCGCCTTTGACAATCACGTTGATTTCCTCCCAGCGATCCTGGCCGACATCGACAACGATCAAATCATGTTTGCCTCCGCGATCATAAGAGATGCCCCATGGATTGCGCAGACCGTAAGCGTAAATCTCTGGAAGTCCTTTCTTGCCGTCCGCGAACGGATTGTCTTTGGGAATTCCGTACGGTGTTCCGCGATCCACGTCGAGACGCAGGATCTTGCCCAAATGTGTGTCGAGCTTTTGCCCGTTGCCCTCGGGCGGATGACCACGTCCGCGCGCGACGTCGCCAACGTCGTTAAAAGCGCCGCCGTCGCCCACGGTCCAATACAAATAGCCATCCGGCCCGAATACGATGCGGCCACTGTTGTGGTTCCAATCGGGCTCGTCGATTTCGAGGATGACGCGTTCGGAGGCAGGGTCCGCAGTTGAGAAATCTGTACCCGCAGTTTTAAATTCGCTCAAACGCTCCGTGTGGTCCCATTGCGGCGGCGCGGCGGTCCGTCGCGGCGCGCTATAGACGACATAGAACTTGTGGTTTGCTTTGAATTGCGGATGCAAAGCCAAGCCGAGGAGTCCGCGCTCTTCCATGCCTTTGCCGAGCTCGACTATCTTTGGGCGAAGATCGAGAAATGGTTTGTCGGATTTCTTTCCGTCGCGATCGAAGACTTGAATAACACCGGCTTGTTCAGCCACGAGCAGGCGGCCCGAGCCGTCTGGAATTGAGACGAGAGTCTCCGGGGCGCCGAGCCCTTCGGCCAGCAGCTTCAGGCTGATGCTTGAACTGTTTGTCTCGGCCGGCGTTGCGGATGTGAAGAGGCCAGAAAATATTAGCCCAAGCGCGAGCGCCCTCGCGCAACGAGTATGTTTTGTATTGTAGATGTTCATCACGGTCGAACTTTGAGAATCGCTCAAGGCGATAATTTGATTTTGAGATTTGCCAGCGGGGCGCCGGCTTTATCCAGGAAACGCATCGCTCCCTGCCAGTTTCCCTGTTCATTCAGAATCTTAAAAACGATTACGTTGAGGCCTTTTTTGAGAGTGACTCTTCCTTTATCTGCGTCGAGTTCCAGGGTGCGAGGCTCGGCGAACACGTAAATATCAACGCCGTTAAAGTAGATGCGCCCTTCATCATTACTGCCGACGGCCATGATCACATCGCGAATCTCCTGATCGCATTCAATGTAAGCAACGATGTAGCCGATCGCGTGGTCGTTGACGCCTTTTAGAGCCGCATTGAAATCGACGTGGTTGGTGGAGGCGGTGATCGCGCTCCAGGTAAGTTCTTTTCCGCTGATTGCAATTTTGTCGCCGGACTTCGGCTGAATGGCGCCTTCGCTCTTGATTTGGTCCTGGAAGATCAAATCCGCGCCCGAGCGGCCCTCGGGAAGTGGGATTGGCGCCAACATCAGCCAATTTCGGATGTAACCCTGTGAATCGGGGCTGAACGCATCGGCGCCACGGAGATTCGCGCTCAGCAAAGATGCGATTGCGATAGATAGGATGGCGGCAAACTTAATCCTCACGTTACTCGAATTGGTTCGGTTTTTGGACTGGAATAGTGATGCCATCCTTCGGTGGTGTCTTAAGGGAGCCAAGAAAGGCAAGGATGTCCGCAAGTTCCTGCTCCTTCAGTAACACTCCGACCGGTGGCATGGGTGAGATGGTGAGGTTCTCAAAACCCTTGGCAAGTTTGGCGTTTGGGTCCATGAGGCTTTCGACGATGTAATCCTTGTCGGCCCGGACAGCGATGCCATCGAGAATAGGGCCGATGACGCCGCCTTTGCCGCCTACAGTATGGCAGGAAGCGCAAGCAGCTGTCGGGCTATTGAAGAAAAGATCCTCGCCTCGCCTGGCATCGCCTGCCGCAACTTTGACTTCGTTTTCACCAACGCCGGAAACCTTGTGAATGCGTCCCAATAATGTGAGGGCGTCATTCAAAAACACATCGCTTGTATTAACCGAAATGCGCTGCAGTTGCGCGACGACCGTCTGAATTTCCGGAATGGTCAGGAATTCGGCGAGTTTAACGAAAGCAGCCTCTCTCGTCAGTAAATCCGGATCCTGAATCACACCACTGCTGAAGAATAAGCTGCGTCCTTCGTCATTTGCAGGTAACGCGCGAATGGCATTGCGGCGAACGGCGGAGTCTTTGTCGAGCAGCGTTTTCTGATGGATCTGCTTGTCGAGCGCGCCGATTCCTTCGAGCGCCCATAATGCGTGGATGGCGCCTTTTCCGCCGCGGGAGTTCACTCGTTTTTTCAAGGCAGGAGCGGCGTCGGTCTTTTTGTTGTCCACGATCAAGCGCTGAGCTGTGAGGCTCCAGAATTGATTCCCGCTGTCGAGCGCTCGAACGATTTCAGAAGTCGAAGCATTGGCGAGCGATTTAACGGAACTTCTCGGACCGTCCTTCCAGACTGCGCGATAGATGCGACCGTGAGATTGATCACGTAAATTATGCTCGGTCGTGTACGCGCCACCACTGCCGGTCTTCGCCTCGATGCCGGCCGACTGGATGCTTGGCGTCGGATTGTGCTGAATAATGAAGCTGTAGAAATCGATGACCCAAATCGCGCCATCCGGACCGACATCAGCGAAGATGGGCGACATCCATTCATCGCTGCTAGCCAGCAAATTGAACCCATCGTTCGCTTTGTAACCAGCGCCGTCGCGCTCAATGTCCACAATGCCGATGAGCTTCGCAGTGGGTTCGGTCACGAGCGCTTTGCCTTGAAGACGCGGAGGCAACGCGTCGCTGACCATAAAGGCATGTCCAGCCGCCGCGGTGTAACCGCCGAAATTGTCCACCATCCGCACATTCGGGGTGTTGGGATGCATGCGCATGCCGGGCGCGAGTGACTTCGACGAAGGAACACGGCGAACGTTCGCGCTGGGATCGTTAGTTGTGCTGTTAGAATCGAGTCGATAGCCGGGACGAAATCCGTTGCCTCCACGACGTCCAAAGCCTGGTTGCGTCGGGTTTAGAATATAAGCCGGTAGATATCCGTAGAAGGATGGATTTCCATTGGCCGTTGAGCCGAAGATATCGCCGTCGGCATTTTGACCAAAGCCCCAGGTGTTGTTGTTGAACTGATGCAGGAATTGTAACGCCGAGCCATCTGCTTTGAAGCGGAACACGCCTTGCCCAAACTGAAGATCCTTGCCGCCAACCTTGCCACGGAAATTTGAATATCCGACCGCGCCATACAGCCAATTATCAAATCCGCGTTGCAAGTTGCTTTGCATGGCATGCGTATCGCCTGTTCCCCAGCCTGGAAGAATTGCTTCGCGCACATCCGCTTTGCCGTCGCCGTCCATGTCTTTGAGGAACAACATATGACGAGCTTCCGAGACGACGATTCCGCCGTTCACAAAAACCAGCGATGTTGCCAGGTTTAACCTATCGGCAAAGATCGTGAACTTATCAGCTTTCCCATCGCCGTCGGTGTCTTCGCAGATTTTTATCGTGTCATGGCCCGGTTCGCCTTCGGGAACAATGCCATGCGGATAATCCCGAGCCTCCACCACCCACGCGCGTCCGCGTTCGTCCCAAGCCATGTAAATCGGCTTCACAACGTCCGGTTCCGCGGCGAAAAGCTGCAATTCGAAATCAGCCGGCACCTGCGTGTATTTGATGCTCTCCTTCGGATCCAGAGGAAGTTGATACTGCACAGGCTCCGGTCGCCGCTCGTAATTTGGAATCTCGCCAGCCTGACGTTTCAGTGGCGCGCGTGAAGCGATAAATGCTTCCCATGCGGATTTTGTTTCTTTACTGACACCGTTCAGGACAGCGTCGCGCAAAGCGCTGTCCGCTGGCCGAGAGCCATCGGTATATTTGATGACCGCTTTTCCTGACATTTTGAAGTTGTCGAGCAGCTTTTGTTGCGCCGCGCCAATTTCGCTTTCCGGCGCCACTAACGTCACCGCATCGAAATGTTTCAAATACACGTCTGTGAGGTTGGTGATGCTGGTGAGATGATCGAAATAGATCGCTTCCGGCGCCAGAGTTTGACCAGGCAGATAAACGTAATTCGTGCGCGAACCTCCAAACCCGCGTGCGCCACCGCCGGCATTTACCGACCCGATATACAAAATACGCAGCGGACGTTCCGGCGCGTCCGCCGCAATAGTGTTGAGGACCAACAGCCCTCCGAGTGAGAGAAGTAAAAGCTGCTTCAAGTTCTTCATCTGAATCAAAATCGCGGCGCAATTCTTCGAAAGTTGGGAGCGCAATTATTGTGTTGCGGACGGTTTGAAGATCAACTGCGAAAAATTGAAGAGCGCTTTCTTCCAGTGCTGAAAGTCATGCGCGTGCTCGTCCACATGCCAGATGTGCGGCACGTTTTTCTCTTTCAAGTACGCGTGAACCCCCTGACTGATCCGGATCAGACCATCTTTATTCCCACACGAAATCCAGAGCAGCTTCAATTGCTGTCTCGCTTTGTCCGGGTCAGAAACGAGTTCGGCCACCGGCTTTGTATTCGGCGCTGATGAGAAGCCGCCGATCCAGGCGAACGTGTCGAGGTTCGCGAGGCCAAAATTCAGCGATTGCCCGCCGCCCATCGACAGCCCTGCCAGCGCGCGGCTCTCGCGATCTTTCTTCACAGAGTATTTCGATTCGATGAATGGGATAAGATCGCCGAGCAAATCTTTGTCGAACTTCCCAAACGCGGGCGCAGTCGCCATCGCGTTCGTGCCGGGCCGATCATCCGGCTGCGCGCGGCCGTTGGGCATCACAATGATCATCGGGACGGCTTTCTTTTCAGCGATGAGGTTGTCGAGAATGATTTCCGGATGGCCGCCGCGCCGCCATTCATTTTCGTCACCGCCGATACCGTGCAACAAATAAAGCACTGGATATTTTTGATCCGCGGAATAACCGGGTGGCGTGTAGACGAGCGCCTTGCGTTTGTTGCCGACGGATTTGGAATCGTACTCGACCATCTCCACTTTGCCGTGCTCGATGCCTTCGCGCGCTTTGTCGAAACCTTCCGGCGGATTTGGAAACGCCGGTTTGTCGTCGGGGCCGAGAGTAATCGGTCCGCCAAAACCGCGTCTGACCCCTTCACGCTGGCCGACTGCAACCCCAGGTTGCTCGGCTCCTTCGCGTTTCAGGACGATCTCCTCCTTCGCGAAAGTTCCGACTTCGCGCGTGAACTTCATTTCGTTATTGGCAATCGTGCCCTTGTAAGTGATGCGAATGTCGTTCCCGTTGAAGTTGAACGTCTCCACGAATGAAACTTTTTCGCCCTCAACTTTGCCTTCCGACAACTCAGTTTCGCGTTTCTGTTCGTTGACTTCAGAGTTTGCCTTGCCAGTCAGCTTGTCACCTTCCTGCTTGAGCGTGTAAGTGTATTTCTGCCGGCCGATCTGCGAATCGAACTCGGATTTCCACGTGCCTGAAAGATCGGCCGCAATGCACGACGCGGTCAGAAGGACAAAAAGAAGCAGCTGTTTTTTCATAGGTACAAACGGATGTGAGCGTTTCAATTCTTGAACAAAAGCGGCGCAAATTCCTTAAGGCTGCGGCGCCACGATTGCCATTCGTGCGCTGTTTCCGGTGATTCGTAATATACGCTATTGACCCCCGCTTGTTTCAAGGCTTCGACATTGGCTTTTGACGAGGCGCCGTTTTCTTTGCTGCCGTAACTGACGAAGACAACTTTCGTTTTCTTCTTAAACGTCGCCATATCCGCGATGTTCGTCAGCCCAATGCTGCCTCCGCTGAAAACGCCAATATGCGAGAACGTGTCGAGGTGAGCGAGCGTGATGGCGCGTGTCTGCATGCCACCCATCGAAAGGCCTGCCATCCCTCGATGCGGTTGATCGGCAATGGTGCGGAAATTTGCGTCAATGTATGGAATGAAATCATCAATGAGCGCGTGCTCAAACGCGCTGAAGTTGAAATTGAACGCGGGACGGCCACCCGGACCTGCAGCGTTATTCGTTCCACTGGCGCTCGCAGCAACGGGCGGCGCATTTGTTGGACGGCGCGCGCCTCCGGCAAACGGATTGCCTCCGAATTCCATGGCGATGATGAATGGTTTGGTTTTTCCTTCCGCGAGCAGGTTGTCCATGATCCAGCCCGCGTGCCCCTGGCGTCCCCAACCGGTTTCGTCTTCGCCCGCGCCGTGTTGGAGATAAAGAACCGGATACCGTTTCCTGGTGTCCTTGTCGTAACCAGGCGGTGTGTAAACAAATGCGTGCCGATTCGTGTTGGACGATTTTGAAAAATACCAGATCTCTCGAAGCTGCCCATGCGGGACGTTCTTTAGAGCATAAAAATCACGATCCTTCGCCGGAATTTCAACTGCGCTGCCCCAGCGTCCTGCGCCATAGAAGAAGAGACTGTTGGGATCAGGAACTTCAGCGCCGTCAATTTTGAGCATGTAATAGTGAAAGCCTTCATCGAGCAGTCGCGTGTATCCATACCAGGCCCCGTCATCGCCTTTTTTAAATTCACTGCTATCGCGGAAAGTGCATCCGACGCTTTTCGCCTCGGGCGCAACGATGCGGAATTTAACGCGGCCTTCGGAGTTAACTTGCGGATACTCTTTGCCACCCTGGTTTGTGGGGGCGGGTTTCCAGTCATTGGCGGGCTCGTTGGTTTGCGCGCCGACCAGGCGTAACGAGACTAGCGCCACGCATAGGATCATAGTTTTCGATTTCATGGGTTTAGACTTTGTTTTGATGCACTGTTTTGGGCGATCGGCTCCGGCTGCGGTCTGCCTTGCGAATAAAGAGACTGAATCTCGCGTTCAGATAACGCCCGGCTGAAAAGGCAAAACTCATCCATTCCACCGCTAAAATTCCGGATCATAAATGGATCTTTTTCAGGAAATCCTTTGGGATTCCAATTTCCCAGCTCAGCGGCGCCGACGCGGTACGGCGGCCCAATTTTTAACGCGCTTTCCGATACCGGAACTCCGTTCACAAAGTGAGTGACGCGTTCCCGATCAAGCACGACAGCCAAATGCATCCATGTCCCAAGCTGGTCCAATGAGACGACCGGCGGACTCGTTACGATTTGATATTCGCCGGGACGCGTCCCGATTACAGTCAGGCCCAACACTCCGTCACGGCGTATCACCCAGTGGACTGTTCCGGGCTCAAATCCGTCGCTCATAAAGAGCGAATTAATCTTTCGATCCAACCCCTTCACGCAAACCCAGGCTGTGAGTGTCAGCGCCTGAAATTCGCCGGGAACCGTCAATCGGACCCGGTCGCTGACACTTTGAAATTCCAACGCCCCTTTTTCCGGCCATCGGCCTTCCGTTCGTTGGCAGCCAACAATCGCCGCGTCGGTCACGTCCATCACCGATTTTCCTAAATTGAGAAGCTGCCAACCCGAAGGAACCACATTTTCGAAGTCGAAATGCACGATCAGGGACGGGTCCGATTCGAGGCGTTTGCACGCTGTGCGCCATTGGTCATGTCGGCGTGCGTCAGCTGCGGCTGACTTCGCCTGTAAATCAAAGGGCGAATTAAACGATTCCTGTTGCGCCTCAATCAGTCGCACCGAGCCCGCGCGATCAATTCTCGCCGCTAAACCTTCATCCACCGGATAGCCCATGACCTTAATCGTTCCTCTAAAGGCGTGCGCTTCCGTCTCTTCGGTTTTCACTTCCAACCCAATCGAACCGGACAAATCCGAGAGAACGGCGTGAGGCGTCTGGATGTGGAACCCGCGGGCCTGGCCGGGAATTTCAGCCACAATCCGGCCGTTTTTGCAGTAAGCGCTGTTCGGTGAAATCAGTTGAACATCAGCCGGTCCCTCGATCAAGAGTCGCGCGCCACTGTAAAAACTTACCTCCGCCAACCCAGCTTGAAGCTGAAGATGCCCAGGCTCCAGAGGAGCGCCCAACCGCGGGAATTCTTTCCCTTGAATCCATTGCGCATCGGCCGTTCGGCTCAACATTGCCACCGCTTTGCTGGTTGTGAGGCTTCGGTCCGATGGCCGAAACTTCCATACCGCCGCCGCCACCAAGGCCAAACAAGCGGCCAGCGCAATCGTCCAAGTCGTCAGATACCTTCGTCTGCCTGAAGCGCCGCGTGGAAGATTAACTATGTTGTCTGACCCGATCCCAGCGGGCTCCTGGCTATCCGCCGAAGCAAACAAATCCCGCTCCGACGCCAGATGCGAGTGCAATTCAATCCGAATGATATACTCATCTATCGCGGCTGCATTGTTTCGCAGCAATTCGTTCAGGGCCTTCGCTTGCTCTTCCGAGGCCGCACCGTGACACACTGCAGCCACTGCGTCGTCGAATTGGGCGGAAGGAAACTCGATTTTCACGCGGCTGCCTCCGGCCTGCCCGCACGATCGACACAAATCAACAAGGACAGTCGGATTCGCTGCAGCGCTTTGTAAGTTGCTTGCACGGTCCGTCCAGAACTGTCCGAAAGAGCTTCAATGCCCGTCCGGTGATAATAGTACCCTTCCACCAACTCGCGCTGATCCACCGGCAACTTGCCGAGGCAACTTTCCAAATGCCTCAGTCGAACCTCTATTTCCGGCCGCAATGCCTCGCGCCGCTCCATCAACTCCTCAGCTAAACCGGACTGTAGCAATGCCTGCCATCGCTGACGTCGTTCAATCCACTGCCGAGCCTTGTTCAAAGCAAATCGACACGCCCATGGTGTGAAGGGCTGACTCGGATCATACGCGTCGAATTTTTCCCACAGCGCCAGGGCGGTTTGCTGCACGATGTCTTCCGCATCCGGGACGTTCGGCACGAGAGATGCAACATAACGAAAAATCTCGCGCTCACTGCGCAAAAACATTGATAAGAAACGCTGTTGCGCAGCGTTTTGGTCCCCAAAACGGTCCGTCGAATTAGGATGCATTGAAAGATTCTAACAATACTTCCGTACTTCTGGACAAATTGGACAACTTTTTTGCATGCTCCCTTTTTCCGTGATTTTCCCTGCGTCATTATTCACCCGTCTATGGGTCCAATTCCCGCCTTGAATTCTTGAATGACCTCGGAGCCCTCTGACCCACCCGTAGATCACCACCTCGGCCTTCCGATGCTTGACGATCTTCGGGAGTTTCACGTTTAGACCAGGTGCAGCGCATTTTTGTGCGGAAACTGTGTGGGAAGGGGGGCCCTCGACTTTGTTGGAAAATTGGCTGTCCGACATGGATTCGAACCATGACAAAAGCCTCCAAAGGGCCTTGTGCTACCGTTACACCATCGGACAAATCGCGCGCATAAAGTAGGCGGGCGCCATTCCCCGCGCAAACGTTTTTTGCCTCCTTGCCGCCCCGAACCCCGCTCTGGGAGCCAGCCTGATGGACATTTTTAAGACCGCTTTCCAAGCTCTTTATCTCACGCGAGCAAGCCAAGTAACGTTCGCTGAGGGTGAAGGCGGTCTTTGACGTAACAACGATTGGACCGGCCTTCACCATTTCTCACACGCGCAAAAATTTTCCTCACCTCCGCGCCAACATATCCCTACGATTGCGCCCCTTGGAGATTTAAGGAGATTCAGGACAACGATGGAACGTTCATTACCAATCTGGCAGATACATACACAAATCATCGAGGCCCTCACACAGGGTTCGCGTCTCGTCCTCGTGGCGCCCACTGGTTCCGGCAAAACCACCCAAACCCCGCAAATGATTTGGGATTCAGGTCTCGCCGGCGACAAAATGATCGTCGTCCTCCAACCGCGCCGCGTGGCCGCTCGCTCCGTCGCCGCGCGAGTTGCCTGGGAACGCCAGGTCAAACTCGGCGCCGAAGTCGGCTACCAAATCCGGTTTGAAGACCGCACCAGTCTCGGCACAAAAATCTGTTTCGTGACCGAAGGCATTCTCCTGCGCTGGCTCCAGGACGATCCCAATCTCAACGATGTTGGCGTCATTCTCTTCGACGAATTTCACGAACGCAATCTCCTCAGCGATGTCGCCCTCGCCCTCGTGAAAGACCTGCAAAAAACGCGCCGACCCGACCTGAAAATGATGGTCATGTCCGCCACGCTCGAAGCCCAACCCGTCGCCAAATACCTCGATGATTGCCCCATCCTCATTTCCGAAGGCCGGCAATTTTCCGTCGAAGTTCGTTACCTTGACCTCGACAACCATCAACCTTTCCCCGACCAGGCCGCCCAAGCCATCGAAGCCATCGTCAACTCCGGCGAACAAGGCGACATCCTCGTCTTCATGCCCGGCATGGGCGAAATCAATCAAACCATTAATGCCGCCCGCTCAGCTCGGACCAAGGAACACCTCGCCTTCATTCCCCTGCACGGCGATCTCCCGCCCGAAGATCAGGACCGCGCCTTCGCCCCAAATGAACACCGCAAAGTCATTGTCTCCACGAACGTCGCCGAAACGTCCGTCACAATCGACGGCGTTCGTCACGTCGTCGATGCCGGGCTTGCGCGAATTTCACGTTACGATTCCGAACGCGGCATCAGCACACTTCTCGTCGAAGAGATTAGCCGCGCCTCTGCCGAGCAACGCAAAGGCCGCGCCGGCCGCACCGCTCCCGGTACTTGCCATCGCCTCTGGTCGGAAAGCAATCACCTCAATCGTCCAGAACGCAACACGCCTGAAATCCAGCGCGCCGACCTCGCCGAAGTCGTTCTCCTTCTCCACTCCCTCGGAATCAAACACGCCGCCACTTTTGATTGGCTCGACAAACCCGACCCCACCGCCGTCGAACGCGCCGAAAAACTCCTCATCACCTTGGGCGCCATCACACCTAAATCCGAAGAAACGCACAGCGATCTAACAGACGTTGGCCGCAAAATGCTTCGCCTTCCCATGCACCCGCGTTATTCCCGCATGCTCATCGAAGCCTCCCAACGCGGCTGCGTCAACGAAGCTGCCATGTGCGCTGCCCTCGTCAGTGGACGCGATATTCTCATGCGCCTATCGCGCGAAGAAAAACACGTCGCCGAAGCCCGCGAACTTTTCGAAGCCAGCCAGATTTCCGATTTCTACACCCTCATGCGCGCGTTTCAGTTCGCCCGCAAAAACAATTTCAGCCTCGAATCCTGCCGCCGCTACGGCATCCACGCCCAAACCGCCCGCCAGGCCGCCCAGACTTACGATCAACTCATCCAAATCGTCGACCAACAACGGCTTGATCTTGCTCAACGTTCCGAAGATCCCAACGCCCTTCCCATCTGCCTCACCGCCGGCTTCATCGATCAACTCTGCGTCCGCCGCGACGAAGGCACGCTCGATTGCGATCTAACCGAAGGCCGCAAAGGCGTTCTCGCCCGCGAAAGCGTTGTCCCTTCAAAACTCTTCGTTGCCGCATCCATCCGCGAAATCGCCGGCCGCAACGGCAACGTCACCCTTCTCAGCCTCGCGACCGCCACCAACATCGACTGGCTCCGCCAACTTTTCCCGCAACACCTCAACACCAGTGTCGAGCACCTCTACGACCGCGCCCACAAACGCGTCGCCGCGGTCCGCATTCTACGTTTCCAGGATTTACTTCTCGAACATTCCTACGAACGCGACACCGACCCTGAAGCCGCCGGCCTCGCTCTCGCAAACGCCCATATGAAAGGATATTTCGAACTTCCGCTCTTCGATCACGCCACTAAACAACTTATGTTCCGCTCCAACCTGATTGCGCGAACGATGCCCGAACTCGAATTCCCCATCTTCGACGCGCCGCGCGTCACCAAATGCCTCGCCGCCGCCTTTCGCGGATTAACCTTGGCCAAAGAAGCTCAGGCCACACACGTCGAGCCCGCCTTCAAAAACGAACTCGGCCCCGAACGCCTCGGGTGGCTGGATGAACTTGCCCCGCGAGAAATCCGTTCTCCAGACGGCCGCCGCTCCAAACTCCAATACACCCAGGAAGCTGAACCGGAACTGCAAGTGAAACTCCACGAGTGTTTCGCCGCCACCGACCACCCCAAAATCTGCGAAGGCCGCATCCCGGTAAAACTCTGGATCGCCACCCCAGACGGAAAAAGAATCGAATCCACGACCGATTGGCCCACTTTCCGAAAAACAAACTACCCCAAGCTCAAACCCGCCCTGCAAAAGAAATATCCGGGCAACACCTGGCTATGATCCCGGTAAAAACGCAAAAGGCAGTTCAATACCCTTTTTATCTGTAGGAGGGGTTCGGCCCGGTCGTCGCGAGCTTGTCCGCAAATTGCCGGAAGCGGTCAAAATTCTCCGGCCCAAAATTGCGTTCGATCAACAAACTCTTTCCCTGCACCAGAACCGTCACCTTTTGCGCGTGAGCGATCGTCTCGATATCCGAAGGTTGCGCTTCGTAGAGCGCGCTCTCATAGATAATACCGCCCTTTTCCTTGCGGTTGTTCGCCGAGCCCAATCCGGAAAACTTCAACTCCTGCCCGTCAGCCACGATTGTTAAACTGCGACCCGGATTAATATCCAGCGCGCCAGCCTCCGCGTTCGCGGCATACATGACTTCTAAATACGTTTGGTATTTCGTCCGGCTCATCGGCACGCGCGACGCGTTCAACCAAACGATCTCGCGCGGTTGCCCGCCCCCCGGCGCCGGCAATTCATTCTCAGAAAGCAGGTCTGTGCGCTGGTTCGTCCTCGGGTCGACATACGTCGTCACCTCCGGCGCAGTTTGGCAACCGGCCAGGAAAGCAACCGCAAGCAGCACGCAAAAAATGTTTTTCATGTAATTCATCAAGCGATCCTCTGCGGGAAACCTAGCAGGATGCCCCGCGCATGCAATCATTCTACGGCCAAAGCCCCACTTCTATTCAACTACGTTTTTGCGCCGGCGCAACGCCGCCCACTTCGCCTCCAACTTATTTTTATAATGCCGCGCCCAGGCAAACTCCGTTGCCAGAATGGCAAGGCCCGCCGGAATCACCAGAATGGCTGGCCCAGGAGTGACAATCATAATGATGCCAATCAAAAGCACCGTCCCGCCCATGATCGCCACCACAAATTTTCTAAACATCGTTCCTCCCAGTTGCGCAATAACTTAGGCGGCAACGCAACCAGTTCAAATCAGGGCGGTCTCCGGTCTAAAGGCGCTCTATTTGTGGAGGTTCTTCACAAACTTCTCCATGCGATCGAGCCCCTTCTCGATATTCGCCATGCTCGTCGCGTAGCTAATCCGCAAATATTGGTCCGCGCCAAACGCCATTCCCGGCACAGCCGCGACTTTCTCCTGCTCCAACAATTTCGCGCAGAAATCTGACGAGTTCAGACCCAGTTTCGAAATATTCGGGAACAAATAAAACGCTCCTTTGGCGTTCACGCAGGAAACGCCCGGCATCGCATTGAGTCGTTGATGCGCATAACTCCGGCGTTTGGCGTATTCCGCCAGCCATGCAGCGAGGTGATCCTGCGGCCCAGTCAGCGCCGCCACCCCGCCCTTTTGCGCAAATGAACATGGATTGCTCGTGCTATGACTCTGGATCGCGTCAATCGCTTTGGCGATTGGCTCCGGCGCCGCCAGATATCCCAAACGCCACCCTGTCATCGAGTAAGCCTTTGCGAACCCGTGCACCACAATCGTGTGGTCATAATGCGCCTGCGAAAAGGCCGCTACACTAGTATGCGTAGCGCCGTCATAAACGAGCTTCTCATAAATCTCGTCGCTCATGATCAGCACACCCTTCTCCACGCAAATATCCCCCAACGTCTTGATCTCATCGCGCGTGTAAAGCGATCCGGTCGGATTGCTCGGCGAATTCAAAATAAACAAGCGCGTCCGCGGCGTAATCGACGCCCGCAATTGCTCCGGCGTCACCTTGAATTCCGTCTTATCCGTCGTCTCAATGATCACCGGTCTCGCGGCCGCCAACTTCACCATCTCCGGATAACTCAACCAATACGGCGACGGAATGATCACCTCATCCCCCTCCTGGCAAGTCGCCAGGATGACGTTGTAGCAGGAATGTTTGCCGCCATTCGACACAATGACTTGCGACGGCTTGTAGGTCAGCCCGTTATCCTTCTTAAATTTCGCCGCGATCGCCTCGCGCAATTCCGGAATGCCGCTGCTCGGCGTGTATTTTGTAAATCCGTCCGCCAGCGCCTTCGCCGCCGCGTCTTTGATGTGTTGCGGGGTATCAAAATCCGGTTCGCCGGCGCCGAAACCAACGACATCCTGCCCCTCCGCTTTCATCTGTTTGGCCTTCGAATCGATGGCCAGGGTCAATGACGGCGAGAGCGCAGCGGCTCGGGCAGAAATCTTGTAATTCATACAGGGCCGGAAAAACTACAGCCTCCGCGCCGTCCATCAAGCTTTTCCAACAGCGTTCGTGGCTCCGTTTGGCTAAAGCGCGAACTATCAACCAAAAACACGTGCGCGGCGGCCCCGGTTTGGCATAACACCGGCATGCAATACTTGATCGCAGCATTGATCGGCGCGGTGAGCGGAATCACAAGTGGGTTGTTCGGCGTGGGCGGCGGGATAGTGATGGTGCCCGCCATGCAGTACTTCATGAAAATGGACATTAAACTCGCCATTGGAACTTCGCTTCTGGTCATCATTCCGACTGCCATCGCAAGCAGCTTCAAACATTTTCAGCTCGGCAACGTCAGTTGGCGCGTGGCGTTGATGCTGGCGCCGATGGCAATTCTGGGCGGCTTCGCCGGCGCGTGGCTCACAAAAAACATTTCATCGGGTAACTTAAAACGCGCCTTTGGCGGATTTTTGATTTTGGTCGGTCTAAAATTGGCGTTTTTTAAATGAGGATCACTTTGCTGCCGCGAACGCGTAGATCGCTTTTTCAGTGCGAATAAGGATGCTCTCGCCGGCGAGTGCGGGCGTGGCCAGTGTTGGTTCTCTTATTTTGTTTTGCGCAACGACTGTGAGGCTGTCCGACGCAGCATCGATGACGGTGACCACGCCGTTCTGGGAGATGAATTGTGAGGCGCGCCTATGAAATCTTTTGGCACAAAAAAATGCCTTCCTCTCCAGAAGCAGTGATCCATTGCGGGCAAATTTCGATTTTGTATTGCGCGAGGAGCTTTTGCAGGCGCTCCGGCGTGTGACGATACGAAAAGAATAATCGAATTTGTTCGCCAGGAACGTAATTGAAATCTTCTTCGTCGATTCGGATGCGCTGCGGTTTTCGGAAGCAGTAATTTGCTTCAACTCGGAGAAGTTCGTCGACCGAAACGACATTGAATTCAATATCAGTTGGCGAAAGTTCCAAACCCGTGTCGAGAAGCGAGGTTGCGAGCCAAAGACGGGTAAGATCGTTGTCGTAAAGCGGAAGAATTTCTTTAACACCCGCCATGTAATCGTTACCGGGCGCGAGATTGGCGCTGAGGAGCAGCGCGTCGTCATGCCGAAGGATGCGCGAAAGCGATTCCAAAGCTTCGGCCGGCTCAAAGTTCGGAAGCATGCCGAAAAAGGCGATGATGCGTTTGGCCGATGGTGGAATGATTGAATCGAGAACTCCTGGAAGGTCTTCCGCGAGCGAAAAGTCGATGACCAGCGGCTTCGAGTTGATATTAAACTGAGACGTCACGCGTAGATGCGCTGTTAAAGTCAAAGCGACGCTGACGTCGGCCGGGACATAATGAAGTTTCTTCGCGCCTAATGTCTTCAACAGCGCCAAATCCTTCTGTCCGCCTCCGCAACCGAACGAAATGACTGCAATTTCCTCCGCGCTGATCGATTTCGCCGCCTCCGCAAAAGCCCGATCGTAAGTTCGCAGACAATCTTCATCCGTGCGCGCTGGAGAATACGCCTCATGCAATTTGAGCCATTGCTGCGCCTGTTTTTCGCTTACGTAGTGAAACTGGTGGTTCATTCGTCGCGTGCGAAAGGACTCCAAATAGGCGGCGCGCGTGCATTCGGGAAAACGCGAGGGATGAATTGTTACGGAAACGGGTTGCTCCACTTCCGTAATATAATCTGGTGACAAGTTGGTAACAATCTCCGTATCTTTGCATAGCAATGGTCCACGAGAGCGTGTGTTGTTTGGAGATGCCGGAGGCAAAGGAACAGGGCAGATACTGGCCGCAGACTTTTCGCGAGCGTTTTTGCGAACAGTTCGGCTGCGAATCATCCCTTTTTGAAGAAGCCGTTTTCTGGCGCTGCCTGCACCGTCCGCATGGCTGGATTTTCGCGCGGATGCTCTTCGGAAAAAATCGCCAAATCTTCAAAGAAGATTTGGAATTCATTCACGAACTCGGCGGGGTGCGCGATCCGCTTATCTTTAAAAACGAAGTAAATCGTTATCATGGGCGCAATGTCCGCGAGCGCGGTTGGATTCGCGGCACGTTCGCGATTCGCGTCTCCGGCAAGCGCGTGATGCGCCTCAAAAACTGGCTTTTCCACAACGCATCATGAGCTTGTCAATCGCGCTCATGCCCGGCAGCATTGGGCATGCCGACGGTCGCTGAGCAACTTCGCCAGGCGCGCGAACAGCGTGGCTGGACGATCGATCAATTGGCCGATGTGACGAAAATTCGCACCGACCACATCCGCGCTTTGGAGGAGGGCAATTTTAACGTTTTCGCCGCCCCCGTTTATATCCAGGGATTCGTGCGCACCATCGCCACCTTGCTGAAGCTGGACGTGCCCAAAGTGATGGCGGATTTGGACGGCGAGCTCGGCGCGACGAAAAAATTCCGCGAGCATCCGCGCCTGACATCCGATTCGCGCGGCATTGTTGATTACATCATGCTCCAGTTTTCGAAGATCAACTGGCGCGTGGCTTTGCCGTTTTTGATCGCCGTCATTGTGCTTGGAGGCGCCAGTCTCGCGTATCGCATGATCAAGATTCGCCAGACCCAGGACCCATTAAAGAACCTCGGACCGGGCATCTATCAACCGAAGAAAACAGATGTGATTGTTCCACCGGTCGTGGCGCCGCCGCCAACCAACACCGGACGAGGCGCGCGTTAAAAATCAGCTAAGTTGGGGTATGAGGAGAGTCATCACTTTTGGAGCCCTGTTGGTCGTTTGCCTTTCGGTCGGCTGCAATCAAAAGACATCCAATTCGCAGCCTCCGGCCACCGCCTCGACGAACGCCGCTTCGACAGAACGGACCATCTATCACACCCGCGGAATCATCAAGGAGATCATTTCCCCGACCAAAGCGCGCATCCAACACGAAACCATTCCGGGTTACATGGTTGCCATGACCATGCCGTTCGAGGCGAAAAATACAAACGAACTCGCGACAGTGAAAGCGGGGGATCAAATCACCTTTGATCTGGTAGTCACTGGCGATGACGGTTGGATCGAAAAGGTTGTCCGCGTCGGCGAAGCGTCAGTGCAAGTGACCGGTGACACAAACCAGGTCGTTACCTCCGGCAAATCACACAATGTCGAACTCGCCGTGGGCGATCCGATGCCCGAATACGCCTTCGTAAACGAAGAAGGAAAGCGGATTCACTTCAGCGATTTCAAAGGCCGCGCCCTGGGGATCACTTTTATTTTCACGCGCTGCCCCTTTCCGACTTTTTGCCCGCGCATGACGAGCAACTTCGAGAAAGTGGCCGGTGAACTCGCCAAATCCGGAAGTCCAACGAACTGGCATCTGCTCAGTATTTCCTTCGATCCGGAATACGACACGCCGGAACGCCTCGCCGAACATGCCAGGAGATTCAAGCGCGACCCTGCCAAGTGGAATTTCGTGACGACGGACAAAGCCGAAATCAAGGCCCTCACCGATCAACTCGGTCTTCAGTTTTTCACACGCAACGGAATTCTCGAACACAACTTGCGCACGGTCATCATCGACGCTAACGGACGCATCTCCCAAAATTACATGGGCAACGAATGGGACGTGGACGAATTTATCGTCGAAATGAAAAAGGCAGCGGAAGTTAAACCCACGGCGGCGGCGACGCCTTAACTCTATTCGTCCGCTTCCGGTTTTGGCGCGGGCGCAGGTTTTGGAACAATTGCTTTGGCGCCGTTGGTGGAACCTTGTTTGATAAAACGTTCGAGAATCGTCACGTAACCCGCAACGAGCGGGTTGTCCGCTTCCTCGCCCAGTTCTCCTTGTAGCTCCTTCAATTCTTTCAACGATTGCGCGGCCTGCTTGCGAATGTCGTCCGTGTTCAATTTGCCTTGGGAGAGCCCCTGGATCAAATCCTTGAACATCGCATTGGCTTCGGGACCGGCAGTGGCCAGTAGGTCGCCTTGAACCTTTTCGACGTCTTTTGTGTCGAAAAGGTCAGCGTTCAAATCTTTTTCGACCTTTTGCGCGGAAGCGATGCCAGCGGCGGGCGGTTGATTGGTTCCGAAGTAAATGCTTTGCACTTTGAAGCGCGGAATTTTGACCAGCCCAAGGGTATCGCTCTTCAGTTGGATTTCGGCGGTGTTCACGAGTTCAACGGAGCCGACAAACCGATCGCCATTGGCGAGGTTCACAATGTCCGCCCGCGTCGAGATTTCCGGAACCAGAGCGATCGCAGCGAACAACCAAAAAGTTAATGCGCGCATGTCCCGAAAGTAGCACGACGCAGGGCCGCCGAATAGCGGAATGGGTCAGGCGGCGGGGCCGATGCGCGTTAAGGCCCAGATTATCAAGAGGATCAATCCGGCGAAGACCATCCACCCTATGCGCTGCTCACGGCTGCTCATGCTTCTAAGTAGTTCGTTGGGAATAAATTGCAATTGGGGATGCCCCCGATCCTTTGCAAAGCCGGTTGTAAATTCGCTCGGCGAAATCCCCTAAGTTGCGCTTCAACAGCGAACCTAGCGCCAAACCTGCTTAATTTTCTCGTTGATGTCGGTCGCCGCACTCAGAACCAATTCGGGCGCTTGTTCAGTCAGCGCAGCGCTGCTAAATTGCCGTGTGTCCCTCGCTATTCGCTCGGTCTTTATCATTCTAGTTTTGCCGCTAGCCGTTTTCGGCAAAGATATCCGGCTTAGAAATGAATTGATCCACACGCCGGATAAATCCGCGAAGACTCAGGCCGCCGCGCAATCGCAAATCGCCGAAGCTCCAGCCGACGGACTTTTCCTGATTCAATTCACAAACCCGATCAACGACACTCAACGCGACGAACTGCGCAAAGCCAACGTGGAACTTTTACAGGCTGTTCCCGTAGACGCCTTTGTTGCGCGCTTCAAAAACGCTTCCGCTTCGAAATTGCGTGCGCTGCCTTTCGTGCAATGGGTCGGCAACTTTAAACCGGAACACAAAATTCATCCGAAGCTGGCCGGCGCGAAGGAAAATCGGCCAGTCAGTTTTTTGCTCGCCCCGCACGCTTCCTCTTCCGAGGTTGCGTTTCTTAAAAAACGGATCCCGGGATTGGCAAGCGGACGCACCACCAGCGCGGGCACCGTAATGCGTGGCATCGTCAGCCCGAATCAGTTGAACGCCATTGCGCAATCGCATGCGGTGCTTTGGATCGAACCTTCCGCGAAGCCGAAGTTGATGGATGAAATCGCCACGGAAATCTTCGAAGGTGAATTGGATGGCGCAGGGGCTCTTGTGCCTTCGCTGGGGTTCGATGGCAAAGGTGTTGTCGTTTCGGTCGCGGATAGCGGCTTGATGGAGGGCACCGCGGCCGACATGCATCCGGATTTAGCGGGTCGTGTCGATGCGTTCTTTCATTATGGGCAATTGGACAGCGCGGCGGATGAGCATGGTCACGGCACACACGTCGCGGGAATCATCGCCGGCGACGGCGCCAGCGGTGAAGCCGACGAATTGGGTTTCCTTTACGGATTGGGCGCGGCTCCCGAAGCGCATTTGATCGCCCAGCGCATTTTCGACGGCGTCGGCGGATACGAAGCGCCAGAATCCTACGAACAACTCACACGCAACGCCGTCCAGGCCGGCGCAGTGATCGGCTCGAACAGCTGGGGCGACGACACGCAAGGCCAATACGATTTGAGCGCGATGGAATTTGACGCCCTTGTGCGCGACGCCGACGCTGAAACGCCCGGCGACCAGCCCTACATTCTCGAATTTTCAGCGGGCAACGCGGGGCCCGGCGAACAAACCATCGGCAGCCCGGCCGTTGGAAAAAACGTGATCGCCACCGGAGCCGCCCAAAACAATCGCTTCGACTTCATTATTTACGCGGAAGGGCAGGATGCCATGGCCGATTTCTCGAGCCGCGGACCTTGCGCCGACGGTCGCATCAAGCCCGATGTGGTCGCGCCCGGCACTTGGATTTCCTCGCTCCAATCTTCCGCCGCGACCGATGAAAATGCGTGGCTCGGCATTTCGTCGCTTTATCAATACGAAGGCGGCACCAGCCAGGCCGGCCCGCACGTTTCCGGCGCCGCCGCCGTGTTCGTCCAATATTATCGCGAAACGCACAGCGGCAAAACACCCTCTCCTGCCCTTGTCAAAGCCGCGCTCATTAATTCCGCCGTTGATATGGACGACGAATTGGGAACAGCGCCGATTCCGAACAACGATGAGGGTTGGGGCCGCGTTGATTTAACCGAACTAATCGGCAGCGCGCGCACATTTGAATTCGTCGATCAAACCGACACGCTCGCGCAAGATCAGGTTTACGAAAAACATTTTTACGTCGCGGACGACACTCAACCGCTCCGATTCACGCTCACTTACACCGACGTTCCTGGTTCGCCGCTGGTCATTCCCGCGCTCGTCAACGATCTCGATCTCGAAGTCATCAGCCCGGACGGCATCACTTACATCGGCAACCAAATGCTCGACGGCGAATCGGTCCCGCAGCCCGCCGGGCGCGATTCGCTCAACAATGTTGAAGGCGTTTACTTGAACGCGCCAGTGGCCGGCGAATACACTGTGCGCATTCGCGCCACGCGCATCAATCAGGACGCGCGCAAAGACACGACCGCCACTGATCAGGATTTTGCCCTCGTCGTCTCCGGCAGTTTGCCGGAAGCCGGCCACGCCGTGGTTTCTTTCGATCGCCGCGCTTATTCAGCCCCTTCAACGATCGGTTTGAAGCTGATCGATTTCGATCTCGCGGGGCAGTCCGAAGCGTTCGTCACGTTGAGCAGCACGACCGAAACTTCTCCGCTTTCGGTTCGTCTCACGCCCTCCGGTTCGGTTGGCGTTTTCACTGGCGCCGTCGCAACTGCCACCGGTCCCGCCGCCAACGACAGCGTTCTCCAGGTCGCGCACGGCGACACCATTACGGCACGCTATCAAGACACGTCGCCCGTGGAACTCGTAGAAGCCACCCGTCCCGTCGATCTGTTGCCGCCCGTCATTTCAAATCTCACTTCCACCAATCGCTTCGGAAATGAATTGGTCAGTTGGACGACCGATGATCTTGCCGCCGGCATCGTTCGTTATGGGGCCGGTGGAAATCTCAATCAATCGATCACCAACGCCGCCTTCCGTCCCGGTCAGGCCATTTTACTGACAAATCTCGTCTCTGGCCAAACCTACCAATTCATCGTCATCGCCACGGACGAAGCCGGCAATCGTTCGACCAATGATAATAATGGCCTGAAGTTCAGTTTCGTCGCGCAACCCGCTTCCACCGTTCTGCTCGTTGACGCCTATACGCATGGCGCCGATGACGAAAGCGATATCATTCCTGTGACAAGCTACACCGATCCGCTCGATGCCACTGGTGTGAGTTACGAAGTCTGGAACGTTTCCACCGATGGCCAGCCTCAACTCGCCGATCTGCTTCCGTTCCGAGTCGTGATCTGGCGCGTCAACGACAGCTTTTACGACAGCACGACCTTGAGCCTGCCACAACAAAACATGATCGAGAGTTACGTTAAACGCGATGGCTCGTTCATGCTCGCTTCGATGGAGATTCTCACACGCCTCGGCGAAACCGCTTTTCGCACAAATGTTTTGGGCGTCGGCGAATTCAAAGCGGGCGATCCAAACGATCCTTTCGGCGATTGTCCGGATTGCGATCAGGATCACGGCGTGCCCGTTCTCGAAGGATTGCCGGGTGATTCCATCGGCGCTGGTGTGGATGTGCAAATGGATTACAGCAGCTACCCGATTTTCGAATTGGAACCAGTTCTCCCCAACATCGGCCCCGACTTATCGGATACCTTCACGCCTGCCACCAACGCCGTCCCAATCTTCATCGATCAAACTTCCGGCCGTGTCACTGGCGTGCGCCTGCCGCACAACGGTTCCAAAACTCCTGGCCGCGTTGTATTCATGGGATTCCCCCTCGATGCGATTCCAATGACCGGTCCCGCGCCAAACAATCGCGTCAATATTCTCCGCAACATTCTCGCTTACCTCGCGCCCGGTGTGAACGGCCTCGGCACACTCTCGTTCGATCGCGCCGCTTACACGATTCCCGACCGCGTCACCATCCAACTCGCCGATTCAGATCTCGCTGGCGCTGGGACGGCCGCCGCGCATGTTTCCAGTTCAACAGACTCGACTGGATTTAATCTAACCCTGACCGAAACTCCGCGCCGCGGCGTGTTCGAAGGCTCATTCACGCTGATCGATGCTGCCGCGAATCCAAAACCTCGCGAACTCCGCGCCGCCGACGGCGACACCATCACCGCTTCCTATTTTGATCAATCGGCCAACAGCGCCGTCACAATCAGTTCTGAAGTCGATGCCGCAGCCCCGTCCATCAGCGGCACAACCGCTACTGTCGATTACGAATACGCCATCATCAGTTGGACCACGGATGAGCCCGCTGATTCGCTCGTGCAATATGGCGAATCGGCGTTCCTCGGCCGGACTGCGTATCGTTCCACCGAATCCTTCGACCACGAACTCACGCTCGACACGCTACAACCCGGTCACACCTATTTCTACCAGGTCGTCAGTCGTGACGCTGCCGGCAACACAGTCGTCGATGACAACAACGGCAACCTTTACACCTTCAAAACGCTGCTCCCAAAAACGGTTCCGTGGAGCGACGACATGGAAGCGGCGGCGACCGATTGGACGGTTGAAAGCACGGACGGTTCGGAATTTCAATGGGAACTCGGAACGCCGACGAACGGCACCGAGTCCGCCGGCCATTCCGGCACGAAAGCGTGGGGATCCAATTTGCATGGCGTGCTTGGCTCTTACACGGAAACCGCGCTGATCAGCCCGGCCTTTCAACTAACTGGCGGCAACCGTGCCACGCTCACATTCTTTCACAGCTACGACTTCACGGTCGATGCCACCTACGAAGTGGCCAGCCTGCAAATCGTCACCAATTCACAATCCAGCCCGGTCGTGCTCGCCCAATACGATGGCGCGTCTGGTTCGTGGGAAGAAGAGCAAATTGATCTCACCCCTTATATTGGAAAAGTCGTGCAAATTGTCTTTTTCTATCAATTGCTCGACATCGAAGAAGCGACCGAACCCCATCGCGGCTGGTTGGTGGACGACGTCTCAATCGCCGTCACCACTGAAAATCGTGGCTCCTTGACGGTCCGCGCGAATCTTTCCCAAGCCACTTACACGATTAACGGCCCTTCGCCCGCAACCGGCCAATCCTTTGGCTATACCAACAGCGCCGCTCTTTCCGGAACCTACACTGTGACGTTCGATCCTGTTCCAAATTACAACACGCCCGCGCCAATTACTCAAACGCTCGCGCCCGGTGGCTCTCTGGTCATCGACGGCAAATACGATTTCCCCGACGCAAACAACAACGGCATTTCCGATCAATGGGAAACCGCTTACTTCGGCGGCGCAGGCGGGCCGCACGATGGCAGCATCGACACCGATGGCGACGGCGCGACCGACGCGAATGAATTCGCGGCTGGCACATCGCCAACCGACAGTACGAGTGTCCTGCGTTTCGAAGCCCCCGCTGTATTGGTCGATGGCCGCGTGCAACTCAGTTGGCCCGCGACACCCGGCTATTCCTATCGCGTGATCGGTTCCACCGACGCGCACACGTGGACAGCTTTTACAGGCTGGATTCGTTCGAACACCACGCGCCTGGTGCAGACATTGCCGCAGCTAGCGCCTTCAACAGGCTACTTTTTCCAGATCGAAGTGAAACCGTAGTTCGCGAAGAATTTTACCGCGAATGCGCGCTCGCAGTGTGCACGGGCGCGGGGCCGGTAGGAAATTTCAGCGCAGTCGAGGCGTGGTCCGCGGTGTTCAACATTCCGCCAGGGAGAATCCCTAGAATCAGCATGCCGGCGATGCAAACATAAAGCGCCACCCGCGCGGGCAGCGAAACGCGAATCTCTGAATAATCCGGCGTTTGGCGCGACCAATAGATGGCGCGCACCACGCCAAGGTAATAATAAAACGAAATCACGACGCCGACGATCGTCAGCCCGATGAGAGCCAGATAAAGCGGCTCCGTTGTCCCGCGTTCCACGACCGATTTCAGCAGCAAGAATTTCCCAAAAAATCCCGCCAACGGCGGAATGCCGGCCAGCGAAATCATCGACAACGCCAGGGTCGCCGCGAGCAAAGGCGAACGCTGGTTCAAGCCGGCAAGGATCGTGATGTCTTCATCATCTGCTTCACGCGTAATGATCGAAATGACAGTGAACGCGGCCAGGACGGTGAAAAGATACCCGGCCAGATAATACAAAATCGCGCTTGAGCCCGATTTGCTCGATGCGACCGCGCCAAGCAACAAATACCCGGCGTTACCGATGCTGGAATAGCCAAGCAACCGCTTCAAATTCCGCTGCGGCAGTGCGCAAAGATTGCCGTATAGAATCGTGATGCCAGCGACAATTGCCAAAAAGCTTCCCCAATGCGCGGTAATTTCCGGGATTGCCGAGAACAAAACGCGCAGCAACAAAACAAACCCGGCCGCTTTCGATCCAACCGCCAGGAACGCCGTCGCGGGTGTTGGCGAACCTTGATACACGTCAGGCGTCCAAATCTGCACAGGAAAGGCCGCCATCTTGAAACACAGCCCGACAAACAACAGCAATACCCCGGCAAGGAACAATGGCTTGCTTTCCGTCGAGGCGCCGATCGCCGCCAACTTGTCAAAATTCGTCGTGCCAGCCAGGCCGAAGATCAGCGCAATTCCATAAACCATGAACGCCGAGGAAACAGCGCCCATGATCAAATATTTCACACCCGATTCGAGCGAACGCACGCGCGACCGCTGAAAACTGGTCAACACGTAAAAACTCACCGTGATCAATTCGAGCGACACGAACAGCATCACCAAATCATTCGCCGAGGCTGCAAACATCATTCCGCACAGCGCAAACAGAATGATCGCATAAAATTCCGTGATGCCGGCGTGAATCTTGTTCGCGAATTCCACCGACATGATCAATACGAGGATGGCCGCCGCGATGAAAAATCGCTTGAAGAACATGGCCAGCGAATCGCGCACATAACTCTCCCCAAACGCAGTCTGCCGCACGTCTGAATCAACGGCAAAACTGAGGACAAAAATGATTCCAAGCGCCAGGGCCGCCGCGTAGCCGAGATATTTTCTGCGTTCCGGCGCGGTCCACAAATCGATCAGCAACAGCGCGAGCGCCGTCAAACCGACCGCTAATTCCAAACCAATGAAACTGAGTGAATTCATCAAATTACTTCTGCGCAACAGACGCGACCGGCGCCGTGATCGTTTTGGCGACCGCTTTCGTCGGCGGATTTGCCGCGGCCACGATCGGCTCGACGCTCCATTTAATTTTTTCAGTCAACAATCCCGGCCGCACGCCAAAGATCAGCAGCGTCACGCCAAGCGCAATAAATGGCGCCTGCCGCAAAAGACCCTGCGCGTCACGCGCGCGTTCCCAATGCTCCGGCATTGGACCGTGCACAATGTTGCGAATCGCCCGCAGCATATAAACCGCGCCGATCACCAACGCGCCCCACACCGCAAAAATCGTCACCACATGAAAACTCTTCCACGCCGCAAACAACGTCATCGCCTCGCCCACAAAATTCGCAAAACCGGGCAGCCCGCACCCAGCCATCATCGTCGCAACAACGACAACGCCAATAAACGGCATGCGTTTCATCAAACCACCCATCTGGTCCATGTTCTGAGTTTGTGTTTGGTGATAAAGATGTCCATTGATCGCAAACGACATCGCTGCCAGCAATCCGTGCGCGATCATAATGACTACCGCGCCAGTCACGCCAACCACCGTCAGACTTGCGATACCAAGAAAGATCAACCCCATATGCGCCACGCTCGAATTGCCAATCAACAAATTCAATTGCCGCTGACGAATCGCCACCAACCCGCAATAAACAATGTTCCCGAGGCACAAAAACGCGATCACATGCGCCCACGCCCGGGCCGCCTCCGGCATCAGCGGAATCGCGATCCGCAACAAGCCATACAAACCAAATTTCTTCAGCGCCCCCGCGTGCAACATTGCAGTCGCAGTCGGCGCCGCGCCATAACCCAGCGGCGCCCAGGTGTGAAACGGCCAGAGTGAAACCAAAATTCCAAATCCAAACAGCAGCATCGGGAAAATCCAGTTTTGCGCGCGCAACGGAATCGGATTGTTCTTCACGTGCTCTGTGATCGTCGCGATATCGAAACTCTTGGCGCCCGTCTGCACATACAACGCAATCAAACCTACCAGCGCGATCAATGCCCCAAGCGTCAGATAAAGCGTGATATTAAACGTGGCGTAATTCTTGTCCTCTCCCCTGCCCCACACCCCGATCATGATAAACGTCGGGATCAACGCCAATTCGTGGAAGAAAAAGAAAAAGAAAATATCGAGCGAGGCAAACGCGCCCAAAATCCCCGTAATCATTACCAGCAGCAAAATGTAATATTCCTTCTCCCGCTCCTTGATCGTGTAAGACATGCTCGTCGCCGAAAATGCGACGATGGCGCCCATCAAAACGAGCCCGACATTCAAACCATCCACGCCAATCTTGAGCGTGATTCCCAGCGCCCGCACCCAATCGTAACTCGCGACGAATTGATAACCTTCCTTTCCAGGCACGAACCATATGAACATCAGGATCGCCAGCAACATCGACGCGAACGTCGTCGCCAGCGCGATGATTCGAATCGAAAATCCGTACGCTCGCGGGATCAACGCCGCGGCGATCGCGCCCAACAACGGCAGCGCCAAAATCAAAGTTAAAATGGAAAAACTCGACGGCATCAGAATGTCTTTCTAAAAACCAGCAACAGCACAATCGCCACGCCGATCGCCAGCATGAACGTGTAAGTTTGCAGATTCCCCGTTTGCGCCAAACGCAACCCGCGCCCAGTCAAATCCACAAAACCGCTCGCTCCGCGAACCATCAAGCCACCGATCAAGTATCGATCCACCCAGTCCGCGACCTTTGCGAGCGCTTCTTGCGTGGAGCGAATCAAGCCCTCGTAAAACTCATCGAAATAAAATCGATTCCGCATCGCGCGCGAAAGCGTCCGCGCCATTTCGGGCAACGGATCCCGCTCGGCGCGCGCATACAGCGACCACGCCAAAAAGAATCCGAACAACGCCGCCGCAATCCCGGCCAGCGCCGCCATCGGCGCATGCCCAAACGGCGCAAAGGCCGCCGCCAGCCAACCGCCCTCGCCGTGATGCTCTTCAGCAACGACGACATTGCCCAATCCCAGGAATCCGCCAATTACTGTGAGAATGGCCAAAAACACCAGCGGCCCCGTCATCACTGTGGGCGATTCATGCGCGTGATGCGCCGCTTCGGAACGTTCTTTCCCAAAAAACGCGACCAACACCAATCGCGCCATATAGAACGTCGTCAAAATCGCGACGAGCACGGAAATTACAAACAACCCAAACGGCGATCCTTCAAACGCCGTCGCGAGAATTGCGTCCTTGCTATAAAAGCCGCTCAAAGGCGGAATTCCCATTAGTGCAACCGTGCCGATCAAAAACGTCCAAAACGTCACTGGCAATTTCTCCTTCAGCGCGCCCATGTTCCAAATGTCCTGCTCGTGATGCATCGCATGAATCACGCTGCCCGCGCCAAGGAACAACAACGCCTTAAAAAACGCGTGCGTGCCGAGATGATACATCGCCGCATTGGTCCCCGCCCCCGCGCGATTGCTCAAACCCACTGCCATCACCATGTAACCCAGCTGCGACAACGTCGAATACGCCAGAATGCGCTTAATATCGTTTTGCTGCACCGCCATTAACGCCGCGAGCAACGCCGTAATTCCGCCAATCCACGCAATAATCGTGAGCGAAGAAATTCCGTCCAAAAATCCGAGCCAATCCGGCCACGCCTGGTTTGCCGAATAAACAAAGAACACACGGCACAACATGTAAACACCCGCCGCCACCATCGTTGCCGCGTGAATCAGCGCGCTGACAGGCGTCGGACCTTCCATCGCATCCGGCAACCACACATGCAGCGGAAACTGCGCGCTCTTGCCCATCGCGCCCATGAAAATCAGAAACCCAATCGCCGCCCCAGCCGTTCCAAAAATTTCCGGCTTCGCTTTAATCGCCGCTGCAACCTCGCCAAAATTCACGCTCCCCACCGCCGTCCAAATCGCAATCATCCCCAACAGAAAACCAAAGTCGCCAATGCGATTCGTGATGAACGCCTTCTTCGCCGCATCCGCCGCCGAAGCTTTCGAATACCAAAATCCAATTAGCAGATAACTCGAAAGCCCAACCAATTCCCAAAACACGAACATCTGCAGGAAATTGTTCGCGACCACGATCCCCAGCATCGAAAACATGAATAAACTCAGGCTGGCAAAAAATCGCGAAAACGCGGGATCGTCATGCATGTATCCGAAAGAATAGATGTGAATCGCGCTCCCAACGCCCGTCACGACCAGCAACATGATCCACGCGAGCCGATCGATCGCCACACCCATCTGGATGTTGAAATTGCCAACCGTGATCCAATCAATCGTCGTTTCAAATCTCGTCTCTGGATTCCACGCGCCCGCGAACGCCCACGTCAAAACAAACGACGCCACCACCGCCACGATCGAGAGTCGCGCGCTCACCGTTGGAAATTTGCGCGTGAAAAGCGCGATGATTCCCGCCGCGCACAACGGCAAAAGCAAAATCGCCCACGCTATAGTTTCTTTTCCCATACGCGCTAACTAAAACTTCATCGTCGTCAAATCTTCCACATGTGCGGACTGCCGCTTGCGATACAACGCCACAATCAGCGCGAGCCCCACCGCCACTTCCGCCGCCGCCACAGTGATGACGAAAAACACCATCACCTGGCCATTGATGTTGTTCGTGAAACGCGAGAGCGCCACAAACGCCAGGTTCGCGGCGTTCAACATCAATTCCAGCGACATGTAAATCACCAGCAAATTGCGCCGCGAAATCGCCCCGAATAGCCCGAGGCAAAACAACAGCGCGCTCACCGTTAAATAATGTTCCAGGCCGACGTGCATTACTTCAGCTCCTTTTTGCTCAGCAAAATCACTCCGACCATCGCGACCAGCAGCAGGATGGAAAGAATCTCAAACGGCAGCGTGTATTGCTCGAACAACACGCGCCCCAACGCGCGCGTCTCGCCCGCCAACGTCGGAGCCGGCAAATTTGCGCTAACATCGCCGGTCCAAATGAGCCGCAATAAAATCACCGCGACCGCGCCCACCGAAATGGTTCCCGCTGCCAATCCAAAAATTCGGATCTTCCGCCGCTCTTCTTCTTTCAAATCCAGCAGCATGATCACGAAAAGGAACAAAACCATCACCGCGCCGGCATAAACGAGCACCTGCACCGCTGCCAAAAAGAAGGCGTGCAATAACACAAACAATCCCGCCATCGACGCGATCGTCAGCACCAAAAACATCGCGCTCGTGATTGGGTTCCGAGAAAACGGATTCGCCACCACCAACGCCCCAAACAACAGCGTTAAAAAAGCAAAAATATAAAATGCGACGTCGTGCATTTGTTTTCCCTTAAGGAAGCATCCCTTGCTCCTTCGCTTCCTCAGCTTTCCGTCCCCATTTCTTGATGTTATCCACGTGCACCCCGCCGAGCTGCAGCAACTTCTCTTTGTTAAAAATCAACTCAGCGCGCGATTCACCGGTTAGTGAATAATCATTCTTCAAGAAGATCGCTTCCTCCGGACACACCTCCTGGCAAAAGCCGCAGAAGATGCAGCGAATCATATTGATCTCAAATTCGCGAGGGGCCTTTTCAACATTCCCAACTTCCGGCGCGCCCTCGGGACCAGGTGGCGTGATCTTGATCGCCTTCGGCGGACAAACAAATTCGCAAAGCTGGCACGACACACATTTCGTGCGCCCTTCCTGGTCTTTGACGAGATACGGCGCGCCGCGATAACCCGGCGGCACAACCCATTTCTCCTCGGGATACTGCATCGTCACTTTCTTCCTGAAAAAGTGCCGAATCGTCACGGCGAATCCGCCCAACAACGCGGGCAGATACATCCGCTCCCAAAAACTCAATTCTTTGCGTTTAACAATCATTTCATTTTCCGGCGCGCGCCCAAAGCACGACCGCGTAAATCAAAATGTTCACCAGCGCCAGCGGCAAAAACTTGCGCCAGCCCAAATTCATCAGTTGATCGTAGCGAAACCGCGGCAACATCCATCGCACCCAGATGAACAGCACCATGAAACACAGCAGCTTCGCGATAAAAATTCCGATGTGCACGAAACCCACCGCAATCTGGCTTGAACTCGCCGGCATCGAAAAACCCGGCAACGTCCAACCGCCGAAAAACAACGTCACCATCATCGCGGAAGTTGTGAGCATTGCCGCATATTCGCCCATAAAGAACATCGCGAATTTGATTGAGCTGTATTCCGTGTTGTAACCGGCCACCAACTCGGTTTCAGATTCCGGCAGATCGAACGGCAAACGATTCGTTTCCGCAAACGCCGAAACGAGGAAAATCAAAAATGAAAACGGCGCATAAAGAATCAACCAGCCATGCTTGCTTTGCCACTCAATGACGCTCGACAAATTCAAATCGCCCACCAGAAGAAACAGCGGGATGACAGACATGCCCATCGCGATCTCATACGAAACCATTTGCGCTGACGAACGAATGCCACCGAGAAACGGATATTTCGAATTCGCTGCGTAGCCTGCCAGCACGATTCCGTAAACGCCGAGCGAAACGATGCCGAACGTATAGAGAATGCCCACGTTCAGATCAGCGATGACAGCTTTCTGATTCCCAATATTGGAGCCAAACGGGATCACCGCCATCGTTAGCAGCGCTGGAATAAATGCAATTGCGGGAGCCAGCCAAAAATAAGCTTTTCGCACGTAATCAGGCGTAAAATCCTCTTTCAAAAACGCTTTTACCGCATCGGCGGCCGGCTGCAACAGACCAAGCGGCCCAACACGATTGGGGCCGACGCGATCCTGAATGAACGCCGAAATCCGTCGTTCCGCCATCACCGAATACGCCACCATCGTCATCGCGACGCCAAAGACACAAACGATCTTGAAAGCGATGATAACGTAGGGATTATTTAAGAGGCTTTCCATGGTTCAGATCTGAATCGTCACTCCCGTATCTCCCAATCCCGCCCAGGTCACGCCCGCCAACGCCGGAATTTCCTTCGCCATCTGGTTGAACAATCCCTCGATGCTCACAAAACCATTCTGGCCAGTCACATTGAAAACCAGCTCGTGCAGAATCTCCCATTCCGGACGCGCGACGCCCGGACCTTCGACCGCTTTCATGAATTTCTGCACGCGCCCCTTCACATTGGTCATCGTCCCGCGCTTCTCCGCGTGCGCGCAACCCGGCAACACATAATGCGCCGCGCTGGTTGTTGCGCTCGGCAAAATGTCGCAGGCAATCAGCGCGTCCAATTTCGCCAAAACATCTGCGCCGATGCCGTGCTTCGTCACGTCTTCGCCAAAAACAATCAACGTCTTGATTTTTCCGGCCTTGATCGCGTCCGCAATTTTCGGCAACGCGCTCCCAATCGGGTTTGCCGCAATGCCCGTCAGCTTCGCGCCGTTTGTATTCGGATTCCGATCCGTATTCAGAAGCAACTTATCGCCCGGCCCGCTCCGTGGAACCGAATCCGTCATTGCGCCCAGTTTCTTCGCGAGTTTCGAAATCAAATAGAGCTCTTCATTCGCCAGGCGCGCCGAGCCGACAATTGCTACCGATCCTGCCGGCGCTTCGCTGAGCTTGCGCGAAATCTCCACAATCGCTGCGCCCCAATTGCTTTCCTGCTTTTTAACGAACACTTTGGAAATCCGATCTTCGTGCCCGATCCATTTATAATTAAGCCGCCCGTAATCGCACATCCACGTCGAATTCACCGCGTCGTTCTGCCGCGGTTCGTAGCGATAAATCTTTTCTTCGCGCGACCCGATCACGATGTTGCAACCTGTCCCGCAGCTCGTGCAGATGCTCTTGGTTTCCTTCAAAAACCAAACGCGCATCTTAAAACGGAAGTCTTTCGAGGTCAGCGCCCCCACCGGACAAATGTCCACCGTGTTCAGCGTGTAATTATTGTCGAACTGCTTGCCCGGATATGCCGTGATCGTGTTGTAGCTCCCACGATTCACAATTCCCAAAGCGTCATCGCCAACAATATCCTTCGTGAACCGAATGCACCGCGTGCAGAGAATGCAGCGTTCATCATCGAGCACAATCCGCGGTCCAAGATCCACTCGCTTCGGTTTGTGAACTTTATTCTCCACAAACCGGCTCTCCGACTGCCCATACTCAACCGAATATTCCTGCAGCTTGCATTCGCCGGCCTGGTCGCAAATCGGGCAATCGAGCGGATGATTAATCAGCAAAAATTCCAGCACGCCTTTGCGCATCTGATCCACGCCCGGCGTATTCGTGTAAATTTCCATCCCCGGCGAAATCGGCGTCGCGCACGCAATCGCCGGACGCGGCGACTTCGATATTTTTGGCGTCCCATCCGGATTGAACATCGGCTTGCGATCCGGCCCCATCGCCGGCGTGCCGAATTCCACCAAACACATGCGGCAGTTTCCCGCCACCGGCAGCTTCGGATGATAACAATAATGCGGCACATCCACCCGCGCCTGGTTGCAAGCCTGCAACATCGTCGTCGGAATCGGCTTGCCCGTCATCGGGTCCGGCGTCGTCTTCGGAACCTGGATCGCGACGCCATCCACCTTCACCGTCACCGTTTCGACTGCGGGCGGTGGCGGAACTGGCGCCGGAATCTTCGCTTCACTCACTACACCTTGCGACATATCAAAATTCGTTAATGCGAATGCGGACTCGCCGCGACCTTCATACTCTGCGTCGGTCCACCCGCCGCCACTTTCGCTTTCGCCGCATCCTCCGCCGCCGCGCCCTTGGCCACGAACTCATCCTTGAACTTCGTGACAAAGCTCTGCACCGGCCATGAACAGGCTTCGCCGAACGCGCAAATTGTCCGCCCGCCCGGAATATTGTTCGCGATGTTCATGAGATAATCCGCGTCGTTCTTGCGCCCCTGACCATGCGTCAATCGTTGCAGCGCCTTGTGCATCCACAACGACCCTTCGCGGCACGGCGTGCATTGCCCGCAACTCTCATGCGCGTAAAACTCTGACAGATTTGCGAGCGCCTCGACGATGTCCGTCGAATCATCCATCACGATGATCGCGCTCGATCCCGACATGCTCCCCGCTGCGATCAACGAATCGAAGTCATACGGCAAATCGAGCATTTCGACCTCTTGCTCGATGTCTTTCCCGTCCGGCCCCTTCTTCTTCAACTTAAATTTCTCGCCCGCCTTGAAAACTTTCGCGGAAGAACCGCCGGGAATCACCGCTTTCAATTTTCTTCCATCTCTTAACCCCTGCCCAAAATTCTCGCCGTTAATCAACTCGCCAATCGTGACCTTCCCAACCTCGATCTCGTAATACCCCGGCCGCTTGACCTGCCCACTCAGACTCACGACGCGCGTCCCAGTATTATTCGGCGTCCCGAGCTTCGCATATTCATTCGCGCCCATCGCAACGATATGTTTCACCGCGCACAACGTTTCCACGTTGTTCACGATCGTCGGGCACATATAGAGACCCAGGATCGCTGGAAAATACGGCGGCTTGATGCGCGGATATGGCCGCTTTCCTTCCAGCGACTCAATCAATCCCGTTTCCTCGCCGCAGATGTATGCGCCCGCGCCGCGATGCACATGAATTTCGCAATCCACGCCGCTCCCCAAAATATTCTTCCCCAGAAAATTCTTCGCCCGCGCCTCCGCCAATGCCCGATTCAAAATTCGCGCCCCTTCCGGAAATTCCCCACGAATGTAGATGTAAGCCAGCTTCACATCATTCGCGAAGCACGAGATGATCATCCCCTCGATCAACTGATGCGGGTCCTTATGAATGATCTGCCGATCCTTGAACGTCCCCGGCTCCGATTCGTCGGCGTTGCAAATCAGGTAAATCGGTTTACCGCTCTTCCGATCCACAAACGACCACTTCAACCCGCACGAAAATCCCGCCCCGCCGCGCCCGCGCAAACCCGACACCTTCACATCTTCGCGAATCTGCTCCTGTGGCGAAATCGTTTTCTCCCCTGCCACCTTCGGCGCGATGGCCAGCGCTTTGCGCAACGACTCATACCCGCCGTGGCGCAGGTAGCATTCGATGTCCGGCGTATAACCGGCCACGTCGATATTTTTAAAAATTAATCGATACTCCTGCGCCATATCGCCTTACTTGACTGTGTCTCCAAATCCCGTAAATTGCGGTCCCAATTGCCGAATGGTGTAACGGTAGCACAACTGCCTCTGGAGCAGTTTGTCATGGTTCAAATCCATGTTCGGCAGCCAATTCATTTCTTCCCGATTAGTTCGTCCGCCTTCTCGTGCGAGACACCCTCGTAAAAATCCTCATTCACCATCATCACAGGCGCCGTCCCGCAACTCGCCAGACATTCCACAAATTCCACCGTAAATTTTCCGTCCGGCGTTGTTTGCGGACCATGCGCATGCGTATCGAGTTTCAAACGCTCGCACAAATGATGATGCAATTTGTATGATCCGCCCAAAGCGCAACTCAGCGTCCGACACACTTTGAAATGCGTTTTCCCGACGGGATTCTGCCGGAACATCGGATAAAAGGTCACCAACTCGTAAATATTGATGGGCTGCAGTTCCAGTTTCGCAGCGATCCATTCCATCGCTTCCTTTTGGATGAATCCAAACCGCTCCTGCACCGCATGCAACAACATCAACGCTGCGCTTCGCTTCACTGGGTAATGCGAAACCAATTCATCGCATTCGCGCTCCAAATCCGCCGGCACGGAAAACGGCCCGCTCGGCGCCACCGGGACAACTGGATGCGCTGGAACATTTGCGCTCATCGATCGCACTCTCCCATCACGAAATCCAACGACCCCAAAATCGAAACCGTATCGCTCATCATGTGCCCTGGCAGCAATTCCGGCAAAATCGACAAGTTCACAAACGATGGCGCCCGAATCTTCAACCGATGCGGCGTCCCGCCGCCCTTCGAATTGATATAAAAGCCCAGCTCACCCTTCGGATTCTCCGCGCCAAAATAAACTTCACCCGGCGGAACATCCGGCCCTTGCGTCACCAAAATAAATTGATGAATCAACTCTTCCATCGACGACAAAACCTTCTCCTTCGCCGGCAAAACCGTTTTCCCGTCCGGCACATTAATCGGCCCGCCCGGCAATTTATCTAAACATTGCCGAATGATCCGCACGCTCTGCCGCATCTCCTCCATCCGCACCAAATACCGATCGTAAGAATCGCCCACCGACCCGATCGGCACATCAAATTCCAACTGATCGTACACCAAATACGGCTCCGCCTTGCGCAAATCATGATCCACACCTGAGCCGCGCAGATTCGGTCCGCTCAACCCATAATCAATCGCCTTCTCGCGCGAAATCACTCCGACGTCTTTCGTGCGATCGACAAAAATCCGATTCCGCGTCAGCAACTTCTCCGACTCATCGAAATTCTTCACCACCTGGTCGCAGAACAATCGGCAATCTTCCGCCCAGCCCGGCGGCAAATCCCGGCTCAACCCGCCAATGCGCGTATAACTCGTCGTGAACCGCGCGCCCGTCAGCGATTCACACAAATTATAAATCTTCTCCCGCTCCGTGAATGTATGCAAAAACACCGTCAACGCGCCGACATCCATCGCGAACGCTCCCAACCCCAGTAGATGCGCCGAAATGCGCGCCAATTCGCAACAAATCACCCGAATAAATTGGCAACGCGGCGGCAATTGCTTGTCGATCCCCATCAACTTCTCCACCGCCAACGCATACGCGACGTTGTTCGCGAGAGGCGCCAGATAATCCAATCGATCCGTATACGGAATAAACTGCGTATACGTCATGTTCTCCGCGATCTTCTCGTCTCCACGATGCAAATAGCCAACGTCCGGCGTGGCCTTCGTAATAATCTCCCCATCCAACTCCAAAATGATTCGCAACACCCCATGCGTCGCCGGATGCGACGGCCCCATGTTCAAAATCATCTTCTCGCCTTCAACCTCCCCCTGCTCATCCTCGCCCAACGGTTTCGGCGCACGCGGCAACGCCTGGCCGCTCGCCGCCGCCCTGCCTGCCGCATCCTTAAATTCAATCTCAGTTGTCGTTGGCGAACTCATCTTGAACTCATTCCTCGCAACTATTTCTTCCCTTCGCTCCCAAGCACATTCCCATGCTGCTCATCCGCGCGCCCCAAATCCCGCCGCCGCTCCAATCGCGCATTCGCCTCCAATGAATCCGTCTCCGGAATCCGCACCCTCGGCTCGCGCGCAATCGTATCCACTCCGCCCGCGACCGTCACAAACGGCCCGCCCGCCATCGGCGCCGGTTGCGTGAAAGCCACCTCCGGCAAATCCGTCGGCTTGCCCGCCAATGGAAAATCCTTTCGTAACGGAAAATGTGGATACCCTTCCCACATCAAAATTCGGCGCAAATCCGGATGCCCGCGAAAGCGAATTCCCATCATGTCGTAAATTTCGCGCTCGTGCCAATCCGCCGTCCGCCACACATTCGAAACCGTCGGCAACTCCCCCTTCTCCTCGCTGACTGTCGTCTTCAAACGCAAATGCCGTCGATGCCCGAACCCTTGCAAATGATAAACCACCACAAACCGCGGATCCTCCCCGTAATTATCGATGCTCGAAACATCGACCAGATAATCAAACGCCAGCTCCGATTTGCAGAAAGCGCACACCGCTGCGATCCGTTCCGCATCCGCCACCCACAAAGTGATCTCCCCGCGAAACTCCGTCGGTTCCGAAATCAATTCCGGAAATTCACTCCTAAGCCTCTGGGCCAAATCCAATGCCGACATCGAAATTCTCCCGGATTATGCCGCTTTCTTCAGCGTCCGAAGCACAGGCTCCTTCGCCACCTTGTTCTGCAACCGCATCAACGCGTCCAACAATGCCTCCGGCCGCGGCGGACATCCCGCCACATAAACATCCACCGGAATAATGTTATCCACCCCCTGCAATACTGCATAACTCCGATACATCCCACCCGTCGACGCGCACGCTCCCATCGCGATCACCCATTTCGGCTCCGGCATCTGCTGATAAATCCGCTTCACCGCCAGCGCCATCTTGTAAGTCACCGTCCCCGCCACAATCATCAAGTCCGATTGCCGCGGCGAAAAACGCATCACTTCCGACCCAAACCGCGAAATGTCATATCGGCTCGCGCCCGCCGCCATCAATTCAATCGCGCAACACGCCAAACCCATCGGCATCGGCCAAAGCGAATTCTTTTTGAACCAATTCAGGACCGCATCTGTCTTAGTGACAATGACATCACCCTCTACCTTCGAATTGTAGCCAACCTCGGTCACGTCGCGCGTCGGCGACTGATTCACATTATGCCCCTTCGGCGAAGCCCCTTCCGCCACCCGCGCATTCGATGTGACATTGACGAGATCCTTCGCTTGTTCTGAGTGAGAATTCTGCACGTCCGCCATATAAACGAAACAAGAGGCTTGAACGCCTCCCCTCCACACCAACTTAAACGCCCCTCCCCACCCCGACAAGCCTATTTGTGAAATTTTTCACAATCTTTCCCTGCCCTGATCTCGAGTCGCTTTTTCTTGAAAGTGCTGGTCCAGGCGCCTGCCCCTAAATAGAATATTTTAAAGCAATGAAGGTCCAATTACCGATCCTCTGCCTCCTTCTTTTCGCCGGCTGCGCCAAAGATCCCCGCCACGATCAACAAATCTTAACCCAGTATAAAACCGGCGCCTCTCGAGAAAGCCTCATCGCTGAACTGTCCGCCATCGGCGCAAAATGCATTGACACAAAAACACGTCCGCCCGAAGGCTGGCCAACCCCCAACAAGAAAACCTCGCAGGCGGAACGCGCCGCATATCAATTCGAACAACAAAACCCGGGCGCAATCGTCCAACTCAGCGAAGTTTATTGGGTCTGGCGACATTACAATTATACAAGCGCTTTCAGCATCCCGGGCGTCTGGCACGATTACCTGCTCTTCGACAAAGAAAACAAGCTGATCAGTCACACCAGAGTTTTTGCGGATTAAAGCGCGCCCGAACCTAAGCGACGGTAACCTTCTCCTCCTTTTTCGCCGCGAGATAATTCCGCACATCCCGCGACAAAAGCAGCCCAATCAAAAAAATTCCCACCGCCAGCCGCACGATCGAAATCACGTCGATCACCCCATCCCGCCAGTTCAATCCACCGTCCAGCGCCAGTCGCGCCATGCGCAACAAACCTCCCGACGCGCCAAAAGAATGCAGTATCGCAAAACCCAACAACGCCCACCACGACCCACGCTGCCGCCCGAACGCCACCCCGGCCGTGAGAAAGAAATACAGCGCCGCCTGCATCAAACCGCGCAAAATCGCCTTTCCCCAACCTATGTGCCCTTCAAACGCCGCAACGCCATAACTCCCCAAAATCAAAAGCGCCATCACCAGGCCGATATGCAAAATCCACTGGAGTTTTTTCGGCGCATTTTTGAACTGTAACTTCAGCTCCTGTTCCTTCGCCTCTATTTCCGGATCCTTCGCGCTGGCGTCAATATCGGCCATAATCATTGATCCAAATGCTTCACCACAATCCTCGTCGCTAACTCCTCCCACCCGTCCTCTCGCGCATCATAAACAAACGGCGCCACACACGTTCCCGGCATGTCATCGATCACAATATCCGGCTTCGCCGAGAACCCTTCGAACAGATCACCAATCCCATTCGCCCCGGCAACCTTCCGGCAATACTCCGCCCCGCAACTCGACCACAAAAACAAGTGACACCCCGCCTCCTTCAACCTTTGTAAACCCTCCACCGCCCCAACCAAAATTCGCCCATTCGCATCTACCAGCGTCAAATCCACATCCACAAAAACGTTCGCATTTTTCATTCGAACACCTCGAAATCATCTCGCGATACAATCGCTCGCGCATTCTCCAACGCTTCGGAGCTTCGCGCGGCCACACTAACATGCAACGTCGAATCCACATTCACGACCAAATCTTCAAACCCAAAAAGCCGGAACTCTCCTCCACAAAACAAAAATGGCGGCAGCGGAAGCGCAGGAAACTCAGCCTCAATCCGCGCGACACACGATCCGTCAGCAAGTCCGAAAAAAGTGTTCGGTGCCGTGAATCGCGAACAATAGAAGAAAATCTGGATGGCGAACTCTGAAACCTCGCGGCACTGCTCCACCCACTCGCCATTCTCATCCTTCATGACCACCGGCGGATCATCCAGAGTCAAATCGTGTTCTCTTATTCCCCAGCTCGTGACCGCCTGGTTTTCCACAAATAGGTCCAACACGCCCGCCTCAACACTCAAGTTCTCCGGTGAAACAAAACTGTCCTGCCGCTGCCAAACATCATCACGCCGACCGACCAGCAAATACCATTCGCGCAATGCCATCGGCAACTCGAACCCCAATCGCCGCTCACATGCGGTCAAATCTCCGGTCGTGTAACCGCTTTGACCAATTCCTCTGCCGCACCATTCCTGAATCAATCGCTCCAACAATTGCCATCGCGCCGCACGCGTTTCTGGAATTTTCAAAAGCGGATGTTCGGAGCGCATCACCCTTCGTCCTGCTTAAATCCTATCAGCCTATTTGACTCTCCCGGCGGCGAGCCAACAACGACTCAAGGGATTTGATTGATTCATGGATTGCACTCAAGGCTGCAAACGCATTAGACACCACGCAAGCAAAAATCGAAGTGGTCGACCACTTAAAACGAGAGAAGTTTCATGCTCTAATACGCATTAAAAGTTGACAGAAGAGTCTTTTAAAGTATTCTTTTAATCGCTGATCGGACCAAAGCCCGAATCGCGCGCTGAGCCTTGCGCAAAGGTCGATTCCCGTAATCGGGCTACCACCTCTCCGCAAAAATCGTTGTCCGTGGTAGACCGCCACTCCACGCGCTCTTCCTGTTCTGTTCCCCTCAGCAGAAAGGAAAACTATGTACACGAATGACAATCAAACAGGGACGCCGATAGCTTCATTTTCTTCCAACAGCGCGCCTTCAAACGCGCCACTTGCGGAACCCGAAAAAATGTCGACTGATCCTGAAATCCAACAGGTTATGCCCGAAAATGAACCCGAAAATACCCGAAAATCTTCTGCTCACATCGAACACTCCGGCGACAACGTGGTTTACGATCCCGACGACAACGGCCCGTTCGCTTGGAAACCTCGCAGCCCGCTGGACCGCCTCCCGCCAAACGACCAGCGTCTAATTCTCAATCTCCTCAATGAGCACACCTACGAAGAGACGCGCGCCATTCTCCGTTCGCCGCGTCCATTGGGTTTGAGCATCAATCCCAGCCTCTCTGCGCTCCACGGCTTCTATTATCGCTGGCGCAACAACGATTTGGCCGAACGCCTCGACATGCTGGACGAACAAGTTGCGTACATCCAGGCCATCGCCGGCAACAACGACGAAAACTTTGTTCAATCCTCCGTTCACCTGCTCAAACGCCGGCTCTTGGAAACCAGCATCTCCCCAACTTCCAAAACCGCCGAATTGCGCATGCTCTTCGGCATTCTCGATCGCATGAAAAACACGGAACTCGCCGAACGCCGCGTCCAACTGGCGGAGAAAAAGGCCGATTGCCCGAGTAATCCTCCGGCCACGTCATCCTCGTGATCGCTCCCTGCCCACTTCAGCCAGTATGAGCCCCGGCTTCCTTTTTCGCCGGTTGGCGCTTACATATCCGCCATGCGCACGCTGTTTAAGCTGCTGTGTCTGATTATTGCGACCATGACTCTGCCTGCCGCCGCCAAAACTCCCCCCCCGCCCGTTGCCGACAAGAACCCCAAGGAAATTGTCACGCACGGCGATAAACGCATCGACGACTATTTCTGGCTGCGCGAGAAGACCAACAAACAAGTCACTGCCTACCTCAAGTCCGAAAATAAATACGCCGACCAGGTGATGCGCGGCACAGACAAGTTTCAGGACAAACTCTACAAAGAGATGCTCAGCCACCTGAAGGAGACCGATGAGACCGCCCCCGTGCGGCGCAGCGAATTCTACTATTACAGCCGAACTGAGAAGGGGAAGGACTATCCGATTTACTGCCGCAAGAAGGGCTTGGACGCTCCGGAGGATATCATCCTCGACGTGAACAAACTCGCCAAAGGGCACGAGTTTTTCAGCATCGGCGCCTTCGCGATCAGCGACGACAACAAACTGCTCGCCTACTCAACGGACACGACCGGTTATCGCCAATATACTCTTCAGATCAAAAATCTCGAGACCGGAAAATTGTTCGAAGATAAGTTCGAGCGCGTCGGCAGCGTGGAATGGGCGCCCGATAATCAAACGCTCTTCTTCAGCACAGAACACGAAGTAACAAAACGCAGCGACGAAATTCATCGCCATCGTCTGGGCGAAAAAGATGCGCCGAAAATTTATGTCGAGCCCGACGAATTGTACGACGTTTACGTCGAGCGTTCGCGCGATCAAAAATACGTCTTCGCCGTTTCCGAAAGCAAATTATCGACCGAGGTCCGCAGTCTCGATTTAAAGAATCCGAACGCCGAATTGCGCCTCATCGAGCCGCGCCGCGACGATCACAAATATTTCGTCACGCACGCCAACGGGAAGTTTTTCATCCGCACCAATGACAAGGCCAAAAACTATCGCGTGATGACCGCTGATCCCGCGCAGCCCGGGCTGGCGAATTGGCAGGAGTATCTTCCACACAATTCCGCCGTGAAGATCGAGGACATTGATCTCTTCGCCAAACACCTGGCCGTGTCAGAGCGTGAAAACGGCCTCGAACGAATCCGCATCATCCAGTTGGAAACGAACGAACGCCACACGATCGAGTTGCCCGAGCCCGCCTATGATTTGTCCGTCGCACAAAATCCAGAGTTCAACACCAGCGTGCTCCGCTTCCGGTACGAATCAATGGTCACGCCTTCCTCGGTGTTCGACTACGACATGAACAAGCGCGACCGCAAATTGATCAAGCAGACCGAAATCCCGAACTACGACGCCTCGCAATACACCGCCGAGCGCGTCTTCGCCACCGCCAGGGACGGCACGAAAATCCCCTGCTCTCTCGTTTACAAAAAAGGTTTCAAGAAAGACAGTTCTCAGCCCTGCTTCCTATATGCATACGGTTCCTACGGTATTTCCATGCCCGCCGGTTTCGGTTTCTCCCGATTGGCCCTGCTCGATCGCGGTTTCGTATTCGTGATCGCGCATATTCGAGGCGGCGGGGAAATGGGCGAACCCTGGCGCGATGCGGGGCGAATGATGCAAAAGCAAAACACCTTCGACGACTTCATCGCCTGCGCCGAATTTCTGGTCCGCGAAAAATACACCTCCAAAGATCGCCTCGCGATCGAAGGGGGCAGCGCCGGCGGCATGTTGATGGGCGCCGTCGCGAATCAACGGCCTGACTTGTTCAAAGTCGTCATCGCGCAAGTTCCATTCGTGGATGTGTTGAACACCATGCTTGACGCCTCGCTCCCGCTCACCACCAGCGAATACATTGAATGGGGCAATCCCAACGAAAAAGCCGCTTACGAATACATGAAAACGTATTCGCCCTACGACAACGTAAAGCGCCAAAACTATCCTACGATGCTGGTGCGCACCTCGCTCAACGACAGCCAGGTGCCTTATTGGGAAGCCGCCAAATTCGTCGCGAAAATCCGCGCCATGAAAACCGATTCAAATCACCTGCTCCTCAAGACAAACATGGGCGCAGGCCACGGTGGCGCGTCCGGCCGCTACGAACATCTGCGCGACACCGCTTTCGATTACACCTTTATCTTTAAGGAACTGGGGCTGATGAAAGAGTGACGATGTTACGCTTTCTTCGCAGCCTCAAATCGCGATGTGACCTCATCCCAATTGATGACGTTCCAAAACGCTGCGATGTACTCCGGCCGCCGGTTTTGGTACTTCAGATAATAGGCGTGTTCCCAGACGTCGAGGCCGAGAATGGGTATCCGGCCTTGGGAATAAGGCGAATCCTGGTTGGGCAGATTTTGCAAAACCAGTCCGCGGTCGTGCGCTGGATCGACGCTCAACCACGCCCAACCGCTGCCGAACGTAGTCGTCGCGGCCTTGGTGAATTCCTCTTTAAATTTGTCGAAGCTTCCAAACATCGTGTCAATCGCTTTGGCCAATTCGCCCGCAGGCTGCCCGCCACCGTTCTTCTTCATGACCTGCCAAAAAAGCGTGTGATTCACATGCCCGCCGCCGTTATTGCGCACTGCGGTGCGAATGTTCTCCGGCAACTTCGTGAGATCGCGAATCAAATCGACTTCATTCTTCGGAACGTTTTGCCCCGCCACTGCCTTGTTCAAATTCGTCACGTAAGCGGCATGATGTTTATCGTGATGAATCTCCATCGTCTTCGCGTCGATGTGCGGTTCCAGCGCATCGAACGCATATGGAAGTTTCGGCAACGTGAACGGCCCTGTGGGCGCTGCCGGCGCGTCGGCTGCCGAAAGGTTGATTTGTCCCACCGTGGCGATCGCCGCCGCCAAACCGGTCCGCTGCAATGCTTCGCGTCGAGTCATGCTCATAAAATCCAATCCTCCTGGTTGAAGCGGGATTTTCGCGAATTACCGCGGCCCTTCAAGGTAATTCTCAAGCCACCCGCGCGCTCCATCCACATCGTTAAAAGCCCCATCCAATTGCGCCTCAAATGCGGCGTCGAGGATCGGCGTGAAGTCGCGCCCCGGTTTCAAACCCTGCTCGATCAAATGGCGCCCCTGCAGGAGCGGCTTGGGGGCATTGGCCTGAACGTCCAGTTCAACAGCTTTGGCCCTCAAGCTGTGCACGAACTCCGGAACCTGGATCGGCCGCGGCGGACGCCCCATCGAATCGGCCGTCATCACTGTCGCCAGCGATTCCACGGTCTCCGGCGCGAGGCGCCGCGCCAATCGTCGCACGGATCGATCCGTCACCATCTCTGTTTGAAACATGTGATTGAGCACAAGCGGAGCAATGCGCTCGCGAAGATGCAACGGCGCGCCGATGCGTTCGAGAAACGACTCCGCAAGTGGAACCGAAGCGGCCTCATGGCCCGCCGAACTGATCCCATCCGCCGCCACAATCGTCGTGGTTGCTTTGCCAAAATCGTGCGCCAGCGTCGCCAGCATCAACACCGCTTTGCTGTCATCATCCGCGCGTTCGAATTCGGGCAGATTCGCCATCGCATCCAGGCAATGCGACGTGTGAACGAACACATCACCCTCCGGATGCCAGCGCGGATCCTGCGGCGTGTTAATCAGCAAATGAATTTCCGGATAGTGCTCCAGCCATTCGCAATCGCTCAGAAAGACCAACCCGAGCGAAGGCTTGGCGCTCTTGATCGCCCACTTGCGCCACTCGTGCCAAATCCGGTCCTTCGGCAGTTCAGCAATCGTGTGCTTGATCGACTTGCAAAGTTCGATCGTTTCCGGAGCCGCGCTCAGTTCGAACCGTGCCGCAAATTGAAATCCACGCAATACACGCAATGGATCTTCAACGAACGCCTCGCTGGTATGCCGCAGAAGTTTCTGCCGCAAATCGCGCTGCCCATGATGCAGATCAATGACCTTGTTCTCGCGCGGATCAAACAGCAGCGAATTGATCGTGAAATCCCGCCGCGCGGTGGCTTCATCGAGCGTAAGACCCGTATCAAATTCGATCGCAAATCCTTTGTGCCCCGGAGCCGTTTTGGAATCCCGGCGCGCCAGCGAGAAGTCATACTCCGTCCCATCGCCGAGAAAAAGTTTCACCACGCCAAACGAACGGCCCACGAGGTCAGTTTTCCCCCATTTCGAAAGCGCGGCGACGAGTTGCTCGTAGGTTGCCCCGTAAACCTCGACATCGAAATCCTTCGGCCGGCAATCCAGGAGAGCGTCGCGAACACTCCCGCCGGCAATGTACGCGCGCGAAAGCTCCGGTGTTTCACGGAGAATTCGATCCAGCGCTGGCGGCATCGCAAATTGCATCGCGGCGAAGATACTTGTCGGCGCGGCGAGAAAAAGCCTGAAACGCGCAGCACGATTCGGTGTCGAATGGACGATGCCTGCGACCGAAGATGCGCGCAGGCATGACTATTTCTAAATCGAAGCGATGATTTTGCTGCCAGTGATTGAACGGGAGTTGCGCGTGGCGGCGCGGACCCGGCAGACCTATCGAAATCGCTTTATCGCGGCTTTGGGCATCATCGGCGTGGTCCTTTGGGCCACATATGATTTTCGCGGCAGACCGCAAGCTGAGCTCGGCAACGAAATCTTCGATTACATCACCTTTGTGGCGCTCGTCGTGGCGTTGCTGGCGGGATTTTTTCACACAGCCGATTGCATCAGCGAAGAACGCCGCGAAGGCACACTCGGCTTGCTTTATTTAACCGGCTTGCGCGGTATCGACGTGGTTTTTGGCAAGCTGGTGGCAAATTCCATCCCCGCATTTTTCGCGCTCGCGACCATCGTGCCGGTTCTTGGAATCCCATTTTTGTTGGGCGGAATCACGCTGGGAGAATTGCAGCGCGCGGCATTGATTCTCTTAAACGCGCTCTGGCTCTCGGTGGCGTCGGGCTTGTTGGCTTCCTCTTTGGTGAAAGATGATCGCGCGGGACTCTTGCTCACGCTCGCATTCATCTGCATCCCAAACGTGATCGCGCCGATGATTCATCACGGAGAATTGAGCGCGTTTTGGGCGATGCGCGCCAGTCGCGACATGATCTTTCTCGGGAAGGCGCCGGAATTTTGGATGGCCATGGCGGAGCAATTCGCGTTGCCCTTCATTTATTTGCTGCTGGCGTCGCTGCGCGCGCGAGCGATTTGGACCGAGAAGCCGCCCACGGCCCAAGGCGAAAAACGCCGCGCAAAATGGCGCGTCTGGGCAAGCGGGACGATGGAGCAACGCAGGGAATGGCGCACAGCAATGTTGGAACAGAATCCGGCGTTATGGCTGGCATGCCGGCGCCGCGAAAGAACCGCGTTGCTCTGGGCCGTGTTGGGTTTTGGCGCCGTCTGGCTGACCTGGATTTGGTTTGCCGAGCGCCGCATCGAATCACTGCTGGGCTTAATGACCTCGATCGTGTTTCACTGGGTATTGAAAATCACTTTTGCCTTCGCGGCGTGCCGGGCGCTTTCAGAGGAATCGCGGAACGGCGCATTCGAGCTTTTATTTACGACCGATTTATCGCCGCAACGGCTGATTAAAGGTCACTTTGGCGGATTGGCGCAGAGCTTTGGCCCTGCCGTGGCGGTGGTTGTGACGTTCGACGTATTGTGGATTTTGTTCGGCCGTTCCGACGGTTTTTTTTCCGACATGCGATCATTTTTATGGGGACGAACGTTCGTGCTACTGCTGGATTTGGTGACGATCGCCGTTTACGGGCTCTGGCTCGGGTTCAAATTGCAACGTAGCGGCAAAGCAACGGTGCGCGCGTTGCTGATGGTCATCGTGGTTCCAAATCTCGCCTGGATTTTCCTGCTCGCCGGCCGAGCTTCCTATGCGCCGGTATTTTTCACTTGGTTGATTATGGACGCCGGCCTGCTCGCCCTCGCGCTGCACAATCTCAAAGGACTTCGCGAGCGAGCTGCCGAACGATTTGTGGCCAGGCCCGCCCAGGCGTGATATGCGCCGGCGGGGCCCAACCGCGAACGCCCGTCCACACGCCGCCAAGCGCCTGTCCCCGCAATGCAAGATAACCAAAATAGGCAAACGCGTTAGCTTCGAGATAATCCGGATCGATGCCGAGTTCAGTAAGAGGCGCGACGCGTATTCCGTTAAGTCGCCCGCTGAGGCTTTGCAGTAGAAACGAATTTCGCGCGCCGCCCCCGGTGAAGTAGATCGTGTGGAGTGGGAAATTCTTTTTTAAAATGAACGTTTCGTAAGCGCGAGCGATTGATTCAACAGTGATCGCCGTGGCGGTAGCGATGAGAGAAGCATCACGCGACCCAGTCGCATCGAGCAGCATCGAGAAAGGGAAATCATCGCGGCCAGTGGACTTGGGTGGAGGACGGCGGAAGAATTTGTTTCGAAGGATTTGAGTGACCCCGCGCGGATCGGGTTGAGCGCACCGGGCAAGCCCGCCGTTGCGATCGAACTTTCGTTTGCCCCGTGTGACCAATTCTGCAGCGGCATCGATCCACAGATTTGCGGGCCCGGTGTCGAAAGCCAGAACCGTATCCTTTGGACCGAAATAAGTGAGGTTACTGATTCCGCCGAGATTGTGGATGGAAATGCCGGTGCGCGATCCAGCGATGAGTTTGTGAAAACGAGGAGCAAGAGGCGCGCCTTCGCCGCCAGCTGCCATATCACCGTCGCGAAAGTTTGAAATAACGGTCAAATCGGTGTTTTCGGCGATGCGGGACGGATCGCCAAGTTGGATGGTAAAACCAAGTTTTTTTGCAGCAGGAAAATGCGCCACCGTTTGTCCGTGACACGCGATGGCATCGGGCCGCATCCGTGGTGAAGCTTTGTCGACGATGTTCTGGAGGGCACGGGCCATCCATAGTCCGAGATCGCGATGAAGTTCACCCCACTCAAGGAGCGAGAGTTTGGCGTCGGGAAGTTGGGCAGCAAGAACGCGCTTGCGCAAGGCTGGCGGATAGGACGCGGATTGGTACCAAAGTGGCTTCCAATTCTGTTTCTGAAAATCTGCGCACGCGGCGTCCAACCCATCGCACGAAGTGCCCGTCATGACGCCGAGGATTTTCACGGCACAATTACACGCAGAGTTTTCGGAAGTGTGGTGATACGCGCTGGAAGATGGCCGACGAACTCGCCGTCGAGTTGCAGCGGCGTCACGGCGTCGCTCGTGAGATCGAGCTCGGTCGTCTGGAAATACGGCTGGCAACCTGGCCGAAAATAACGGCCAAAAACGAAATTCGTGACATTCCCCGCGAGTGAAGCCCATTGGAATTTCGGAAAGACGGTGACGTCAAGATGACCATCGGAGAGATCAGCTTTGTAAAGGAATGGATATTTGCCAGCGTAGAATTTGCCATTACCCACCAGAACGAAGTCACCTTGTTCGGAAGTCTGGCCGTTGCGGACGACGACGGGCGATTTCGGTGGATTGAGGGCGCCGAGCCCGGCCCAAATGTAGGCGAAGCGTCCAATCCGTTTTTTCAATTTCCACGACACCAACTCGACCGCGCGGGCATCCCAGCCAGCGCCTGCCATTTGCAAAAATCGACACGTGCGCGTTTCTTCGCCGACGCAAAACGTCGCTTCAGGAAGATCGATCCGACGCTCTTTGGCAGCGCGAATGACTTCCCACGCCTCGCGCAATTTGAACGGAATGCCAAGCTCGAGCGCGAACACATTGACGGTGCCAAGAGGGATCATGCCGAACTTGCAACGTTCGTAACCGCCGGGCGTGTCGCCGATGCCATTGACGACCTCGTGCAGGGTGCCGTCACCCCCAACCGCGACAATTGTTTCGAAACCTTCCTCGACGGCGGCTTTAGCCAGCGCGCGTGCGGCGCCGGCATGGGTGGTCGGCCGCATTTCGGCATTGGCGGCAAACTCGCCCAGTTGTTTGCGAAAATGCCGCGCCTTGTCGCCCTTGGCAGTAGGATTGAAAATGACGCACACGCGCACGCGCTTTCGAATGCCCTTTCGCAAATGGCCTTGTAAAGGTAAATTCAAGCCATGAACCATTTGAGGGGCGGATCTGTCGAATAGGGGCGCATATGGCAGGGGCAATTGAAACAGGAGGGCCGGGCGAAAAATTGAAAATCTATTTCCTGCCGAATCTGATGACGGCGGGGAATTTGTTTTGCGGATTTCTGGCGTTAACAAGAATCGTCGAAGCGAATCTCGAAGGGCCTTTGCCCGAATACACTGCGATCAAGCACGCGCTGTTTTTTATTTTGCTGGCCTGCATTTTCGATTTGCTCGACGGGCGGTTGGCGCGCATGGGCGGCGAGGAAAGTCCTTTTGGACGGGAATTTGATTCTTTGGCCGATGTGGTGTCGTTCGGAGTCGCGCCGGCGTTTCTTGTTCATCGCGTGGTGCTCAAAGACGTGTTTATCGTCCACCAGGAAATCGGCTGGTTTATCTCGTCGGTCTATGTGATTTGCGGCGCATTACGTCTGGCGCGATTTAATTGTCTGGCCATAATGAACGTTAAATCCTCGAGCAGCGAATTCCTCGGATTTCCAATTCCAGCGGCGGCCGGCATGGTCGCGTCCGTAACTTTGTTCATGCTCTGGCACGATGAACGCGGATTTGCGCGCGGCAACTGGCGCTATGCGTTGCCAGTTTTAATGTTTTTCCTCGCGCTGATGATGGTCAGCGAAGTTCGCTATCCATCGTTTAAGAAATTGGATTTTCGCCAGACCAAGCCATTCACGAAGCTCGTCATCGCCGCGATGTTTTTTGGACTGGTCCTGATTCTCTGGAAGAAAGTTCTGCCGGTCGCGTTGCCGTTGCTCTTCACGCTCTACTTAATTTACGGCTTCATTCGCCCGCGCATTTCCCGTAAGGTCCGCGCCGAAATTGAAGATGAGGAAGATGACGAAGAAGAGGCAGGCGAGCATCCGTAAAACGCGCGGCCATGGGTGACCAACTGGCCGATCTATTGGTTTCGGGGCTGGCTGGATTCATCAGCGGCTTTTTAGTCTGCATTCCGGTCGGCCCAATCAACGTCGCGATCATCAACGAAGGCGCGCGGCGCGGTCTGCTCTGGAGCGTGATGATCGGCCTGGGGGCGATGGTGATGGACACCATCTATTGCGCAGTTGCATTCACCGGTTTTTCCAGTTTGTTCAGCGGCCAACTCGTGCGCTCGGGCATGGAGTTGCTCAGCTTCCTGCTGATGTTCGTGCTCGGTGTGAAATATTTGCTGGCCCGCGACATCCCGGAACACACGCTGACCGTCGACGCCGTCGAACATAAATTTCATCCACACACTGCCTTTTGGATCGGCTTCGTGCGCGTGCTCGGCAACCCGGCCGTCCTGCTTTTTTGGTTCACGCTTTCCGCGACATTTTTGGCGCATGAATGGATTTCCGAAAATGTCCCGAGCAAAGTTTTTTGCGCGACCGGCAATTTCCTCGGCGGCATGACCTGGTTTTTTCTCCTGAGTTTTCTCGTCTCGAAAGGCCACGGAAAATTCTCCACTCGCACGCTTTTGAATATGTCACGTGTCTCCGGCTTAAGCTTATTGGTGGCCGCCGGGTTCATTGCATTTCGGCTTGTGCATTTGCTCGAAGCCGCGCGCAAACACATGCATCACCGCTAAAGGTTCGGCCTCAAAATAGCCTGTCCCCCGTTTCGTAACCAAATCGGCGCTTTTCAAGTGGTTCGGTTTTGCTTATATTGCGTAAACCGCCCAAGTTCGGTCTTTTCCCGGCTGGGCGGACGAATCCTATGGAACGTCTGGTTTTAAGCTGGTTAGGCAAGCCGTTCGCCTTTGAATTAATGCCTGGGCTGAACCGCTTGGGGCGCAATCCGACCAACGATTTCCGCGTCGCGGACGCGTCAATTTCCAGCTTCCATTGCGAAGTCAGCCTGAATCCGGATAACACGTTGCACGTGCATGACTTAGCATCAACAAACGGCACCTTTATCGATGGAATTCAGGTTTCAGAGGGGAAGCTTCGCCCGGGTCAGACGTTACGACTTGGAACGGTGGAGTTTGCATTGGAAAAAGTGACCGTCGCTGAGCCGGAACCGGTGTTAGCGGGTGGGGGCGCAGATAGCTCCGAATCCTGGACGCGCATGGAGGACGACGAGCCGCAGAATGCTGAAAGCGAACGCAAACGGCAGTCCTTACTGGGCAAGCTGACCAAGACGCTGAAGATTCCGTTTTCGCGGTAAGGCGCTTGCTTTTTTGCCAGCGGTTTGCGAAATCGCTGGCATGAAATTCCCCTTGGCGGCGGCATTCGTTTTGTTACTGGCGTCTCAATCCATTTTCGCGGCCGATCCATCTTCCACTTCGACAAATGCTCCCGCGCGGCGTCGGCAGGAAGCCCCAATCCGTTCGCCCGAAATTGCATCCGACCGAAAAGTGACCTTTCGACTCCGCGCGCCAAAAGCGAGCGAAGTCGTTTTGCAAGGACAATGGAAAGACGGACGCGCGCCGATGACCAAAGGGACCAACGATGTTTGGACGGCCACTGTCGGGCCAGTCGATGCGGGTGTGTGGGAATATAGTTTTAACGTGGATGGCGTCTCTATGATTGATCCGGGCAACACCTGGATCAAACCGATGCGCGAACCGCGCACGAGCATTTTGCACATCCTTGGCGAGCCGCCGAAAATTTGGGATTTCCAGGATGTGCCGCATGGGACAGTGCATTCGCACACGTATCGTTCGAAGGCCGTCGGAAGGTTGCGCGAATTAGCAGTGTACGTTCCGCCGGGATACGACCACGGCAACAAAAAATATCCATTGTTGGTGTTGCAGCATGGTTCGGGCGACAACCAGGCAACCTGGACGGTGCACGGCAAAGCGCATTGGATCATTGATAACCTGATCGCGCAGAAAAAAGCGGAACCGATGGTCGTTGTGATGTTGGACGGACACGCTGGCACGCCCGGCCTGGGCGGGAATAATACCGAAATGTTCGAGAAAGATTTACTCGAGGACGTGATGCCCTATGTTGAGGAAAGTTACCGCGTCAAAAAAGGTCCGGAGAACCGCGGCATCGTTGGCTTGAGTATGGGCGGTGGCCAATCGCTCACGATCGGCCTGAAACATCTCGACAAATTCGCGTGGGTCGGCGGATTCAGCAGCGCCACGCCAAACAAGGAAACGGTGGAGAAGACGTTGACCGATCCAGCCACGAATAAAAAATTGAAGCTGCTTTGGATCGGCGTCGGGAAGGATGATTTTCTTTTGAAACGAAACGAAGAATTCGTTGCGATGCTGAAAGAGAACAACGTTAAGCACGAGTGGGTGTTAACCGAAGGCAACCATTCCTGGCCGGTATGGCGTGACTACCTCGCGATTTTTGTGCCGAAGTTGTTTCACTGAGCATTCGATAGCGCGGTTTGATGGACATTCGGCGAGTGAAAAGGCAAAGTTGAGCCAGTTCGAACTATGCTGACGCAGCGTAAAACTTTTGCGGAACTTGGCTATCCTGGGCGCCTCATCGCAGTGGAGGGTTTGGATGGGTCGGGAAAATCCACGCAAATATACCTTTTGAAACGTTGGCTTCAGCTTGAAGGGGCGCGCGTTTTTTTCAGCGAATGGAATTCAAGCGAGTTGGTGAAAGCGGCGACCAGCAAAGGGAAGAAACGCGAGCTCTTGACGCCAACGACGTTCAGCTTAATTCACGCGACCGATTTTGGAGATCGTTACGAGCGACAATTGGTGCCGTTGTTGCGCGCGGGTTATCTGGTCTTGTGCGATCGCTATATTTTTACGGCATTTGCGCGCGACACCGTGCGCGGTTGCCCGCCAAATTGGGTGCGCGGCATTTATAATTTCGCGGCGCTTCCCGACATTACGTTTTTCTTCAAGGCGAACCTGGAAGTTTCGTTGCAACGGATTTTGGATGGACGTCCCCAGTTGAAGTATTTCGAAGCTGGCATGGACATGCATTTGTCCGCCGATCCATACGAGAGTTTTCGGATTTTCCAGGGCCGGTTGCTCGAACAATACCTGGCGATGAGCACGGAGTTTAATTTCGTGATCGTGGACGCCAACGATCGCGTGGAGACGCAGCAATCGCTGGTGCGGCAATTGGTCAGCGCCAAGATCAACTTGAAAGATTTCATGACGCAACGATGAAACGGGCCAGCAAGAGAAGAGACGATATTGTGGTGCCGCACCCGACGCCGAAGCGGTTTTATGGTCACGGCATTCCGGGCGTCGAATTGGAAAAGCTGACGGGCAAGCTGGTCGTCGTCGAAGGCGCTGACGGTTCGGGTCGATCAACGCAAATCGCGCGGCTGGTGGAATGGCTGGAGCGCGGTGGACATGCCACAGTGCAAGTCGGTTTGAAGCGTTCGACGTTGGTCAGCGAGGAATTGGAGAAAGCGCAGGAAGGAAACATTCTGAGCCGCACCACGTTGAGTCTTTTTTATGCGACTGATTTTGCGGATCAGCTTGAAAACATCATTCTGCCAGCGATGAAATCGGGGTTCATCGTCATGGCGGATCGCTACATTTATACGCTGATGATCCGCGACATGGTTCGTGGCGCCGACGAAGAATGGCTTCAGAATTTATACGGAATCGCGCTCGTTCCGGACGTGGTTTTTTATCTGAACGTTTCGCCGCAGGAACTGGTGTTGCGAAATTTTGAGAAAAGCAAGGCGCTCGATTATTGGGAAAGCGGGATGGATCTCGGCTTGTCACGCGACATGTTCGACAGCTTCATGCACTACCAGGGCCGCGTGATCGAACAGTTCAAGCGCATCCAATCGACTTATGGATTTACAATCGTCGACGCCAATCGCTGCGCCGACGACATCAACGAGGAATTGCGCGAGAGGATCGAGAAAATGCTGCGCCGCGGTTGATATCCGATTATTTATCGACCTCAGTAGCCTTCGAATCGCCAAGAAGGCGCTGGATTTCCTGAGTGACCCGCTGAAGTGGCGAAGTTTTATCGAGGTAAACGGAAACCTTCTTGCTGATGTTTTCCCGAATGGTCACAGGATCAAAAATAATTCCGGTTAGAAGAATAACCGGTAGATTGGGATGAAGCGTTTTGATTTGTTCGATCAGTTCCAAGCCATCGGCGTCTTCCATTTGCAGATCGGAAATCAGGAGATCGGGGCGCTCAGTTTTTGCGAAGCGCAGCGCCTCGTGCCCGGTTTCAGCAGCGGTAACACGATAGCCTTTGATCGTCAAAACCTGCGCAAGGACTTCGCGAACGTCCGCTTCGTCATCAACGATGAGGATATGTTTTTTGGCGGCGGACGACATCTTCAATACCTCCTATTTGTCAAACTGAGTTCGTAAGGTTACCACGCCCCCAACAACTTTGTCACGGTCCCGGAGCGGGAACATGCTCAGGCGATATCGCACAGGAAGGCCCTTTTTGGAAATTAGCTCAACTGGAATATCCTGAAGTTCGTGACCATCGCGCATCGCCTGGGCAAGCTGCTGCTGAGCTGAACCGGCATCGTCGGGGCGAATGACCCGCGAAATCGGGCTCGTGATGAGGTCTTTGGTTTCGATTCCGGTCTGGTTCACCACGGCGGGATTAACCCTCGTAATATTGAGGCTCCTGGTGAGGACAAAAACCAGGTCGTTGATCGAATTGATGATGAGATTGCTGTAACGCAGTTGATGTTCGAGCGCTTTGCCGCCCCATTGCCGTTCGAGATTTTCGGCGCGGAGAATTTCGTTGGCGGCCGCAAGTTCGGCGGTGCGTTCGGCAACTTTCGCTTCGAGTTGCGCATTCGCGTTTTCCAAAGCTGTCCTGGCAAGATTGCGCGCGCGAATGTCATCGCGAACCGTCAGGGCAGTGAAAGCGAGCAGGATGAAATTAATCGCAAGGCCGGTAAAGACCGTCAGGCGCGTGACCTGCGACTGAGCGTAGGACTGTTTATCGCGGTCACGAAGCAAGCCCTTTTCTTTATCTTGAATGCGCGCGATCGATTTTTTGATATCGTCCAGAGATTCGCCGCCGGAATCCTGATTCAGCTTCAGCCGAGCTCCTTCGTAACCATTTTCCTGACGCGCTTTGACAAGAGATCGCGTGTAATCGATGCGCCGCGCAAGCAAGGTTTGCAGGATGGCCAATCGTTGATTTTGACCGGCTTCATTTTTCGTCAGAGCTTTGGCGACAGTGAGATGTTCAACCATTTCCTGGTAAGCCAGCCGATAAGCGGACTGGTCGCGCGCATCACCGGTTAACAGGAAACTGCGCAGAGCGGCGTCGCCTTCGTGCAGTGAGGCGAGAATCGCGCCGGTTTCGAGAATGATGGCGTGGGTATTATTGACCCACAGACCAGTCTCGGTGGATCGGCGTACGTTATCGACAGCGACATAAGCGACGAAAGAAAGGATGATGAGGACGAGCAGAAAAATCGTAATCACCCTTTTGACGATGTTCGCCCGTTCCATGAGCCTGGTTTAGAAGTCGATGATGATGTCGGAGCTCGAAGCGCGCGGAACTCCCGGAAGCGGGTCGGTCGATGGATCATCCGTTTGCACGACGGTGGCGAAGAGAATCTTTGCGCCTTCGTCAGTGACGGTAAATTCAGAAGCGGTAGTCCAATTCTGGCCGATCGTCGAAGCGACCTTGTCTGCGATTTCGCGAATGTTAGGACCCGAACTCTCCAACTTTACGATGTAGGTTTTGCTGTTGTAATCGAGATACGCGGCTTCGGGTGTGACGTAACACACGATGTAGGTATTGATTCCAGGCAAACGGACAGCTACGAGACGCGAGGCGATTTCCTGATATGAAAGCACTTGGTTGGCCAGAATCGGGTAGCCGAGCGGCATGCAGATTCGGTAATACCGCAAAGCGCCGTCAATCGGAGCGGGGTCTTGGAATACTTCCAACGCTGGGACGAAGGCTTTCTCCAAAGTGGTGAGGGGATTGGGATTCGCGTTGGGCGCGGCGACCTTTAGGCGGAGGTTTGTAATCGTGGTCCAGGAGCCGACGAGCGCAGGATTCGTGGAACATTGAATTGCAAACGTCGCGCCGACGGCGCCGGAAACGGCAAGCATAGCCTGGCCGTTGGTTGGATAAAGCCAGAGTCGGGGCAAAATCCCCAGCAGGCTGACCGCGGTTGAATTGGTCTCTGCTCCAGAACCGCTTGGTGAATTGGTATCTCCAGAGGACGTTGGAGGTTCTCCCGGAACCGTAAAAGTTGCGACGTTTGAGTAAGGACTTTCCGTATTGTTTGTGCCTAGAGCGACGACGGCGAAATAGTAGGTGAAGCCGGGGATAAGATCGGCGACAACGGCCTGCGTTTGGTCCCCCATTACAAGCCGGAACGGGGCAATTGGAGGAAGACCATTGGTGGGTTCCACCGTGAAGTTTCCAGCCGCATAATCGAGCCGGTAACCGATCACCTTTCCGGGGATATCGGCGTCCGGACTTGGGTCCCATTCAAACGTTACGGCACGCGCTGATAAGGCGCAAAGGAGGATCAGTACGGACACGAGCGCGAAATAAATGAATGAGCTTCGCATGGGCGACATGGAATGAGTATTAGCAAAAGGCTGGCCAGTCCATCCAATTTCTAGACGTTAACAATTATCAAAAATGATGATCAGGTAAGCTCGAGGTCGGTGGCGTCGACCTTAACGGACACGCCCTGAGCAATGAAATCGAGGCGAAGCTGAACGTATGTTACGCCGGACCGGGTCTCAACGAAGCCCTCCAGACCACGGAGAGGCCCAGCGGTGATTTTCACGCGCGCGCCAACTGTAATCTCCGGCGCCAGAATAATTTCTAAACCAGTTTCAAGGCTAAGCAGGATGTCAGCCAGTTGTTTTTCGAAGGTCGCCTGGTCCGTAACGTCGAGGAGGTTGGCGACAAAGTCGCTTTGATAAACTTTTTGACGTTGTATCGGTTCCAGTTGAAGGAACACGTAGTTCGGAAACAGAGGTTTTTCAAAGATAGCCGTTTTGCGCTCGTATTTCTTAACGCTGCGATAAAACGGCAGGGTAACTTGAAAACCCTGACGCTTGCAGTAATCGGCTAGTTTTTTCTCGCAACGCGGCCGGGTGTGAGCCACGTACCAGAGGACATCTCCCATCGGCGCGATATGATTGGGAAATCACGCGGAGGCGCAAGCGCCAAAGTACAAATGGGCACGGATCGGATTTCTTACAAACGGCGTCGGACAACGAAAGATCCCGATGAAATTGGTTGCTGGCTCGTTAACTTGAACCCAGCAGCCAGGCGAGTATCTTGGCCGAGAACCCCATGTCAACACATCTGCGTTCAGCACAATTGGCCGTCAACCGGGTGACGAACTCATAGCGATTGGAGATGACGCTGGTGAAATACAAAGCTTCTGCTGGGTAAAAGCGCCCAATCCGCGGATACGGCGACCTTGAGAACGCGCCAGTTAGGCAGGGCACATTTTTAGCTTTCGATTTTAGACCCTTTTTGGTATATAAGACCTGTTCCCGCAGGTGGAGTTGTTATGAGCGCGGTAGTCGAAGCGCATGGAAGAGCCACTTCAATTTTGATGGTGGAAGACGAGGAGCATATTCGGCACCTGACGGCAGCGGTGTTGGAGCGGGCTGGGTTTAATGTTTTTCAAGCGTGCGACGCGAGGCAGGCGTCGGAAATCTGGCGGCGTGAAGGCGCTTCAATCCACATGCTTTTAGCCGATATCCTTGTGCCGGGGAAAACAGGCGCCGAACTGGCCATCGAGTTCCGAAAGACCGATCCAATGTTGAAGGTGATTCTGATCAGCGGAAGCGATCGGAAGACGCTGGTGGAAACAGCGCAGATGGTTCGCGGGGCAAAGTTTTTGAGGAAGCCATACAACGCAAATAGTTTGTTGAACTTGGTACGCGGGGAGATGCGGTCGATCGAGGCTGAAGCAGCGCACGGGGCGAGATGAAGGAGCGAATTTTAGGCTTTGGCGGGGCGTTTGAAGAACGTGGTGAAGCCGGCGAGCGCATTTGGTTCAGAGAGAGCTTTTCGAACGGCCTTAACGAGGACTTCCGGCGTGAAAGGTTTGTGAAGGATCGTCGGGTTTTGGAAATTGAGAGTGGCTTTTTTTGATTGGGTGTCGTCGGAGGCGGTGACGAAGATAACGGGGACGGATGGGCCTTGTTTGAAGAGTTCCTGGACGAGGTCTGGTCCGGAGTGGGCTTCGAGGGCGACGTCGACGAGCAAGAGGGAGATGTGGTTGGCGTGTTCGGCCCAGAGTGCGCGGGCCGCTTCGGGCGTGGCAGCGTCGAGGACTTTCCAGCACATTGGGATCCTAAGCTTAGAATTCCACGTGGACAAGTTGTC
>JADMIO010835309.1_pt1 | contig 97128 bp, 84 predicted proteins | sample 8958161 | NCBI WGS metagenome assembly JADMIO01 (sample SAMN16585339, study PRJNA669376) | soil metagenome | isolation source: Crop rotation soil | place: USA: Cullars Rotation, Alabama | collected 2011
GCCGCGACTTCAAGTCACGTGAATTCCAAGCTTCGGATCCCACTGTGCTGGAAAGTATCTCGGTCGTGGAATTCATGAAATGGGTACAGCACGGATGGGACACGATCCGAAAACTTCTGTTTTAAATAAATGGAACCAGGTATGGGATGCACCCAATGTATTTGTAACAGATGGCGCATTCATGACATCAGCAGCCTGCCAGAATCCGTCATTAACATATATGGCGTTTACAGCAAGGGCAGCGGATCATGCGGTGTCGGAACTAAAGAAAGGAAACATTTAACGCTAATAGACGCTAATGGGGACTAATGAACGCTAATGGTTTCTGATAGAAATGTGGATATGGGAAAATGTGAAAATGAGGAAATATGAAAATGAGGAAATGCACGTTGATTGTAAACGACCCATTCACCATTCACGATTGACGATTGACGATTGACGATTTATCATTATTAATTTTAAATTTCTTCCTTATGCCAGGCGATAGCACGAACGTAAATATTAACACCGGGGTAGATAACACCTATGATGCAATTGTAATTGGTTCCGGTATCAGCGGCGGTTGGGCTGCGAAAGAACTTTGTGAGAAAGGCTTGAAGACAATCATGCTGGAACGCGGCATGGATATCAAGCATATTAAGGATTACACAGAAGCCACAAAAGAAGCATGGGATTATCCGCACAGGGGCGGTCGTACCCAAATCATGGAAACTGAGTATCCCAAATTAAAAAGAGATTACCCGCTCAACGAAAGAAACCTTACCTGGTGGGCAAGCGATAAAGATTCTCCTTATACTGAAGTACAGGGCAAACGCTTCGACTGGTTTCGGGGTTATCATGTAGGTGGACGTTCATTGATGTGGGGCCGCCAGAGTTATCGCCTCAGCGATATGTACTTCGAAGAAAACGCAAAAGATGGTATCGCGATTGACTGGCCCATCCGCTACAAAGAAATTGAACCATGGTATACTTATGTTGAAAAATTCGCGGGAATAAGCGGCAGCAAAGAAGGCTTGCCTGAATTACCGGATAGTCATTTTTTACCTGCCATGGAATTGAACTGTGTGGAAAAAGATATGCAGGCAAAAATGAAAACATTGTACAGTGGTAACCGCAAGTTCATCATCGGTCGTGTCGCACATGCTACAACACCGATAATTGACAGAGCCTGCCAGTACCGCAATAAATGCTTTTATGGTTGTCCTTTTGGTGGTTATTTCAGCACCCAGTCTTCCACATTGCCTGCAGCAATGAAAACCGGCAATCTTACCTTACGCCCATGGTCAATCGTAACTAAGATTTTATATGATAAGGATAAAAAACGTGCAACCGGGGTAGAGATACTGGATGCAGAAACAAACAAGACGTACGTATATAAAGCCAAAATTGTTTTTGTAAATGCATCTGCCTTAAACAGTGCATGGGTATTGATGAATTCAGCCACGGATGTATGGCCTGATGGTTTAGGCAGCAGCAGCGGTGAACTCGGCCATAATGTAATGGATCATCACCTGAATGTATCAGCGGGTGGTATCGTGGAAGGTCACGAGGATAAATATACATTTGGTCGTCGCCCGAATGGAATTTACATACCGCGCTATCGCAATTTCTTTGGTGATAAAAGAGATTACCTGCGTGGCTTCGGTTACCAGGGCGCCGCCAGCCGCGGTCGCAAAGGTGAAAGCGAAATCGCTGAATACAGCATTGGCGCCGATTTTAAAGATGCATTGACAGAGCCGGGTACATGGCGTTTTGGTATGGGCGGTTTTGGTGAAACTTTACCGTATCATGATAATAAAATAACGCTTGATAAAACAGTAAAAGATAAATGGGGATTGAATGTATTGCAGTTCGATACAGAACTGAAAGAAAATGAATTGAAGATGCGCAAAGACATGCTCGAAGATGCAAAAGAAATGCTGACCGCCATGGGCGTAAAAGATGTGCAGGGTAATGACAGGAACCCCTATCTCGGACGTGGAATTCATGAAATGGGAACCGCACGTATGGGAAAAGACCCGAAAACATCTGTACTGAATAAATTTAACCAGGTTTGGGACGCGCCGAATGTTTTCGTAACTGACGGTGCATTTATGACTTCAGCCGGATGCCAGAACCCATCATTAACTTATATGGCGTTTACGGCAAGAGCGGCAGATCATGCGGTTTCGGAATTAAAGAAGGGAAACATTTGACGCTAATGGACGCTAATGGTTTCCGATAGAAATGTGGAATGTGAGAATGCGAAAATGCCGAAACTGACTTGTGGTACAGGCGACCCATTCACGATTCACGTTTCACGATTGACGATTTTTAATTTTTACTTTTTACTTTTTACTTTTCCTTGGGTGATTCATTACATATAAACTCCGGCGGCATTGCCCAACATACGTTCGATGCCATTGTGATCGGCTCAGGTATCAGCGGGGGCTGGGCGGCAAAGGAACTATGTGAAAAAGGGTTGAAGACATTGGTGCTTGAACGCGGTAAAGATGTTGTTCATCTCAAAGACTACCCGACTGCAACAAAAGATCCCTGGCAATTTGCCCACCGTGGATCCATGCCTGCAAAAGTTTTAGAAGAAAATCCTGTTGTTGCGCGCTGCTATGCCTTTGGCGAAGCAACTGATCATTTCTTTGTAAAGGATACAGAACATCCTTACGTACAGGAAAAACCTTTTGATTGGATTCGCGGATACCAGGTAGGCGGTAAATCCCTGCTCTGGGCAAGACAAACACAACGCTGGAGTAAATATGATTTTGAAGGACCGGCAAGGGATGGATTCGCAACGGACTGGCCTATACGTTATGAAGATTTAGCGCCCTGGTATTCGCATGTAGAACGCTTTGCGGGTATCAGTGGCAATTTTGATAAAGTGGAAACGCTTCCTGACGGGGAATTTTTGCCGGCATGGGAAATGAATTGTGTAGAGAAAGATATACAGCAAAAAATTATGTCGGCCTATAAAGACCGTTATGTAGTGCAGGGCCGCTGTGCTCATCTGACAAAACCAGGTAAAATTCATATTGACCAGGGAAGAAATCAATGCCAGGCAAGAAGTCTTTGCGAAAGAGGCTGTCCCTTTGGTGGATATTTCAGTTCAAATGCATCCACTCTTCCATGGGCAGCTAAAACCGGCAATCTCACGCTCCGCCCCAACTCAGTTGTACATTCCATTATTTACGATGATAAAAAAGGAAAGGCTAGCGGGGTCCGTGTCATCGATTCAGTTACCAAACAAGCCACCGAATATTTTGCAAAAATTATCTTCGTAAATGCAGCTTGCCTCAACAGCAATCTCATTTTGTTAAACTCTACTTCCTCGAGGTTTCCAAATGGTTTTGGAAACGACAATGGTTTACTGGGGAAATATATTGCTTTTCATAATTACCGCGGCACTGTATCCGCCAGCTATGATGGACCGTTGGATAAATATTATTATGGCCGCAGGCCGACACAACCCATGATGCCAAATTTCAGGAACGTGCATAAACAGGAAACTGATTTTCTACGTGGTTATATGGTTTTTTATGGCGCAGGACGCGGTGGTGGATATGCAGAAGGTATCGGCGCAGCAGCAAAGGACGCAATGACTGAACTGGGTGGATGGTTTGTATCTGTAATGATGCAGGGAGAAACCATTCCAAAAGAAACAAATCATGTACGGCTAAGCAGTGATAAAAAAGATGCATGGGGAATTTCTCAATTGATAACGTCGGTTGACTATGACGATAATGATGTAAAATCGATGAATGATTTTCTGAATGTATCTTCAGAAATGTTTGCCAATGCAGGATGCAAGGACATAAAAACGCATGACAGTAAGCAAGCACCCGGCCTGGATATCCATGAAATGGGGGGTGTGCGGATGGGAAAAGATCCCAAAACATCCATGCTGAATAAATGGAACCAGTTTCATCATTGCGAAAATGTATTTGTCACCGATGGTGCCTGCATGACCAGTACGAGCACACAAAACCCATCGCTGACATTCATGGCGTTGACAGCGAGAGCGGCGAATTATGCGGTGGAGGAGTTGAAAAAAAATAATCTTTAACGCTAATGGAGACGCTAACAGACGCTAATGAGGACTAATGGCGCTAATGGATCCGAAAATTGAAACGTAATACGATTGGCAGATCGTTGACGATTCACGGTTCACGATTTTTAATTTTTACTTTTTAATTTTTACTTTTTAATTCCTCGCCTTGGGTGATTCATTAAATATAAACTCCGGCGGCATTGCGCAACAGACCTTCGATGCGATTGTAATCGGCAGCGGCATCAGTGGTGGTTGGGCTGCGAAAGAATTGTGTGAAAAAGGATTGAAAACATTGGTATTGGAAAGAGGCAGGCCCGTTGAGCATATCAAAGACTATCCTACCGCTAATCTTGCACCATGGGAACTCAGGCACCGGGGCAGCGTACCCAAAAAAATTATCTCCGAAAATCCCTTGATATCAAAAGCAGCCGGTTATGGGGAAGATGACTTGCACTTTTTTGTAAAAGACAAAGACCATCCTTATATACAGGAGAAACCATTCGACTGGATACGCGGTTACCAGGTAGGTGGCAAATCGCTGACATGGGGGCGTTGCACCCAACGGTGGAGTGATTTTGAATTTACCGGACCAAAGCGGTTTAACTACGGCTGGGATTGGCCGGTCCGTTATGCAGATGTGGCACCATGGTATTCTCATGTGGAAAAATTCATTGGCGTTTGCGGTAATAAGGATGGGCTGGAATCAATGCCTGATGGCGAATTCCTTCCTCCATTTGAATTGAATTGTGTAGAGCAACATCTGAAAGAAAGTTTTATAAAGAACTATGGAAACCGGCACCTTGTTCATGCAAGATGGGCGCACCTGACGCAGCCCAATCAAATTCATCTCGATCAGAACCGTGGTAAATGCCAGGCAAGAAACCTTTGTATGCGCGGCTGTCCTTTCGGAGGATACTTCAGCAGCAACTCCTCTACCCTGCCCTGGGCAGCAAAAACAGGCAACCTTACTATGCGGCCACATTCAGTTGTTCATTCGATAATCTACGATGAAACAAAAAATAAAGCAACCGGTGTTCGTGTTATAGATGCTGAAACTAAAAAGGCTACTGAATATTTTGCGAAAATAATCTTCGTGAATGCTTCCACGCTCAACAGTAATCTTGTTTTATTGAACTCAACCTCCAACCGTTTTCCCAATGGATTAGGCAATGATAGCGGTTTACTGGGTAAGTATATTTGTTTTCATAACTATCGGGGATGGATAAATGGGAAAGTGGAAGGTTTTGAAGATAAATACGTGTTTGGCCGGAACCCTACCGATGCGATCATCGCGAATTACAGGAACCTGCATCAACAGGATACAGATTTTGTGGGCGGTTACACGACCTATATGACGGCTTACCGCAATCGTCACGATGGCGATCGCTGTGCCGAACAAATCGGGGCAGTATACAAAGAAGCAATGACAGAACCGGGACAATGGGGAGTATATGCATACCTGCAGGGCGAAACTATTCCGAAAGAAACCAATCACATACGATTAAGTGCCGATCAAAAAGACCAGTGGGGTATACCATTATTGATCACTTCTGTTGGATATGATGATAATGATGAAAGATTATTGAAGGACTTTTTCGTGCAGACAGAAGAAATGCTGACGAAAGCGGGTGTAAAAGATATTACTCATTCCGATTCAAAACAACCACCTGGCCTGGACATTCATGAAATGGGTGGATGCAGGATGGGAAATGATCCGAAAACGTCTGTATTGAATAAATGGAACCAGGTGCATGCCTGCAACAACGTTTTTGTAACCGATGGTGCCTGCATGACAAGTACCGGCAATCAAAGCCCCTCTATTCTGTATATGACGTTTACAGCGAGGGCGGTGGATTATGCGGTTTCAGAATTAAAGAAAAACAACCTACGCTAATTCACGCTAATGAGGACTAATGGGCGCTAATGGTTTCCGGTGGAAATGTGGAGATGTGTAGATATGGAAATGTGACAATGTGGAGATATGAAAATACGGAAACTGGCTTGTGGTATAGGCGACCGATTCACGTTTCACGATTGACGATTCACGTTTCACGATTTATAATTTTTAATTTGTTCCCTTGGGTGATTCATTAAACATAAACACAAAAGCAACAGAACAATACACGTATGATGCTATCGTGATTGGAAGTGGGATCAGCGGTGGCTGGGCTGCAAAAGAATTGTGTGAAAAAGGATTGAAAGTAATCATGCTGGAGCGTGGGCGTGATTTAAAGCATGTAAAAGATTATGTGAATGCGAATAAAGATCCCTGGGAGTTTCCACACCGGGGCGGACGTACACAGCAGATGATCAAAGATCGTCCTGTATTGAGCAGGGATTATCCATTGAATGAAACCAATCTTGATTTCTGGGTGAACGAACAGGAATCACCATATACAGAAGTGAAACGTTATGATTGGTTTCGGGGCTATCATGTTGGCGGCAGATCCTTGACATGGGGACGGCAAAGCTATCGCTGGAGCGATTTGGATTATGAAGCAAACGCAAAAGATGGCATCGCGATTGACTGGCCGGTGCGTTATAAAGATATCGCACCGTGGTATGACTATGTTGAAAGATTTGTAGGAATCAGTGGCAATAAAGACGGACTACCGCAATTGCCGGATGGACAGTTTTTGCCACCAATGGAAATGAATTGTGTGGAAAGAGATGCCGCCGAAAGGTTGAAAAAAAAATATGGCGGTGCACGTTCAGTAATTATTGGCCGGGCGGCAAACCTGACTGCCCCCATCGAAGGCAGAACAGATTGCAAATTCCGGAATAAATGCTGGAATGGATGCCCATTCGGCGCTTACTTCAGTACACAGTCTTCTACCCTGCCGGCAGCAATGAAAACAGGTAACCTTACCGTGCGGCCATGGAGTATTGTTACAAAAATTTTATACGATAAAGAAACAAAGAAAGCAAGCGGTGTTGAAATACTGGATGCGGAAACAAATAAAACTTACGAATACAGGTCGAAAATTGTTTTCCTGAATGCTTCTACATTTAACAGTGCATGGATATTGTTGCAATCCGCAAATGATATATGGCCCGGGGGCCTAGGCAGCAGCAGCGGCGAACTCGGCCACAATGTTATGGATCATCACTCGCATGTAAGTGCCGCAGGGAGAATAGAAGGATTTGAAGATAAATATACGTATGGCCGGAGGCCGAATGGTATATACATACCGCGCTACCAGAATCTTTTAAATGATAAAAGAAATTATTTACGTGGATACGGTTACCAGGGGGGTGCTTCACGAAGCGGTTGGGGACGCAATGCTGCCGAGTTGGAAATCGGGGCCGCACTGAAAGACGGGTTATCAGAACCAGGAGGATGGTCAATAAGCGTTGGCGGTTTTGGCGAAATGCTCCCTTACCATGAAAACAAAATTACGATTGACAAAACCAAAAAAGATAAATGGGGATTGTATGTGCCTGCGATTGATATGGAAATAAAGCAGAACGAACTCAAGATGCGAAAGGATATGCGGGCGGACGCGGTCGAAATGCTGGAAATAGCAGGTGCCAAAAACATTAGCAGCAGCGATGCAGTGGAAACAGGTGGCCGTACCAGCAGCATACATGAAATGGGCACGGCAAGAATGGGCCATGATCCTAAAACATCGGTGTTGAACAAATGGAACCAGGTATGGGATGCGCCAAATGTTTTTGTCACTGACGGTTCGTTCATGGTTTCAACCGGTTGTGTAAACCCCTCGCTGAGTTATATGGCTTTTACGGCAAGGGCAGCGGATCATGCCGTCCATGAGCTAAAAAAACGGAATTTATAGACTGAAAACTGCGGTAACTTTATTACATTACATGCAGTTTCCGGGTTGATTAACAATAAACATTTTAAACATCAATTATGGACAGAAGAGAGCTTTTAAAAATGGTTGCTATGCTCACCGGCGGCGCAGTAATCGGCGGACAGGTATTCCTGGCAACCGGTTGCAACAGCAGTGATACTGCCGCTATCGGTTCTGCTACTTTTTCTCCGGATGATATCGCCTTTCTTGATGAAGTAGGCGAAACGATTTTGCCAAAAACAAACACACCCGGTGCCAAAGATGCTGAAGTGGGTAAATTCATGACTGTAATGGTGAATGATTGCTACACTGAATCAGATCAAAAAACATTTCACGAAGGCATTAAGAAACTGAACGACGCCTGCAGTAAAGCACATGGACATGGTTTCATGAAAGCCACGCCCGAGCAACGCAAAGAATTATTAACTGCTTTGGACAAAGAAGCAAAGGAATACCAGAAAAGTAAAAAACCTGAAGACCCTTCACATTATTTTACGATGATGAAGCAATTGACATTGACCGGTTTCTTTACATCCAAACCAGGGGCTACACAGGCATTGCGCTATGTGGCAGTACCCGGTAAGTATGAAGGCTGCGTCCCTTATAACAAAGGTGATAAGGCCTGGGCAACTTAAGCTGACTAACTGCTGCAACATATATAAAGCCCGTGACATTGTTTTGTTCCGGGCTTTATTTTGTAGTGAACTTGACCAACTACTATTCAACTGCCGTTGCGACGCTCCGTTCAGGTTTCTGTTCGCTATTTTGGCTTCGTAAATCGTGAAACGTCAAATGAATGAGCTTATCTTTCTTCTTTTACAACCATTAAACGAAATTCTGTGTCTTTCAACAAATCATTATTAATTCATCAAATCATTTATCATGCATTATAAGCGCAGGGAATTTCTCAAATTATCAGGAAGCTTTGCTTCAACGGCATTAGTAGCAGGCATTGCAGGAAAAGATATGCTGTCTTCTTTCTTCGACAATGACCCGAAGAAATTAAAAGCATTTGGTTTGCAATTATGGACGCTCCGTGCCGACTTACCAAAAGATCCACAAGGTGTGCTGAAGCAGGTTGCTTCATTTGGTTACAAACAAATAGAAGGGTTTGAAGGCGCTAAAGGCATGTTCTGGGGAATGAGCAATACTGAGTTTAAAAAATACCTCGACGATTTGGGCATGACGATGATCTCGAGTCATTGCAATATCAATAAAGATTTCGAAAAGAAAGTGGATGAGGCAGCAGCCATTGGAATGAAATACCTGATGTGCCCATACCTCGGTGCCCAAAAAACATTGGATGCTTACAAAGAAAAAGCAGACCAGTTTAATAAATGCGGAGAAATTGCAAAGAAAGCTGGGATCAGATTTGCTTATCACAATCATGATTACAGTTTCAAACCCATTGATGGTGTAATGCCGCAGGATACAATGATGCAGGCAACTGATCCATCATTGGTAGATTACGAAATGGATATATTTTGGGTAGTTGCGGCCGGACAGGATCCAGAAGAATGGATTAAAAAATACCCCAATCGTTTCACCGCAGGACATGTAAAAGACAAAACAAAAAACACTGATAAAATTTCATCCTGTATTGTAGGCCAGGGCAGTATTGATTTCAAGAAAATACTGAAGACCGGTAAAAAATATGGAATGAAATATTTTATTGTCGAGCAGGAAGAGTACGCCACTGCTTCTCCAATTGAAAGTGCAAAGGCAGATGCAGAGTACATGAAGAAGTTGAGTATTTAATTTTTCAATCAAAATCATAAAAGCCTGTAGTGAGAAGCTACAGGCTTTTGCATTCTCTACTGCTGCGGAAAAAACAAACGCTTACATTTGTTTTGACAGCGTTAATTCAGTTCATGGAACCGCGAACCGTAAAAAACGATTAGTTAAAATCAAGGATGTCCGGAAAGGCAAATTTTTATAAAATTTTGGAACAAGCAATTACGCGACTGCAAGAGTTAGCAGCCAGTAGGCCATGACAGATTGGGGAATGTATACTAACAAAGATATTATTGACCGAGACAACGCTTTAGAATTGCTGTCTTCAACTTTTCTTGATTTAAATAAACAGTGGATCCTTTACAAACAAACCGAATACAAGGATTATCAATCAGAACGCCTTGACTACATTGACATCGGAATCATGATTGATTACATTGTCAGCAAAGTCAAAGTTGGACAAACTGACGGCCTCGATGAGTTCTTTAATCGAGTTGAATTGATCTTAGCTAAAGCAGACGATTACACCCAAAACCTAATTGTTATCGGCCTTTTAGAGGGCATACAGAATGTATCAGGTTGGGACAACATTGACTATCATAAAGGATACGATAAATGGTTAAGACCAGCGACAAAAAAGTATTGGGATGACATCATCTATTTTTGGGAAAGTGATGAATCTCGAAAAAGATGGGAAGAACTAAAAAATAACAAAAAAAACAACGGCTGCTAACAAGTGGTTTGGCGATATGGCGGCTTTACGAATATATCCTGGCCGACATAACGCTGCTAAGCGACATATCCAACTTTACTAATAAATCCCAGTTAATTGCAAAATCTCATCTTTTTTACTTCTTTCAACTTCAGTCCAGTCTTGACGTAACACGCAATATCTCCACATCGCCAAGCCCTGGACGTTCAAGAAGATCTGTTAATAATAAAACAGCACCAAAAACCTACACCACTATTTGGGATCAATAACCCGGTAAGCTTCCAGTGCAGCTAGCGCACCTTCCTTACCAGGCTTCTTTGTGCCATGTTCCAATCCCATAAATCCCCTGTAGCCTTTATCATGCAGGTACTGTAAAACATTCACATAATTGATTTCACCGGTTGTCGGCTCTTTGCGACCGGGGTTATCAGCAAGCTGGTAATAGCCTATTTCATCGTATGCCTCATCAAGCGTCTTCAAAAGGTTGCCTTCTTCTATCTGCACATGATAGAAATCAAACAACACTTTTATACTAGGGCTTGCCACGGCCTTTGCAAGCGCATAGGCCTGGGGGATAGTATGCAGAAACATGCCTGGATGATCGGTCTTATGGTTCATAGACTCCATTACCATCACTATTCCGTGTGGTTCGTAGATTGCTGCTATCCGTTTGAGCAGTTCTATAGCATTTGCCATCTGGAAATCGTAAGGTAATTTGGGATCGCCCATACCCAATACATTGTGCACAAACTTTGTATTCATCCGTTTGGCGATCTCAACAGATTGTCTAATGTCTTTCAGTACCGCTTCCCGTGCCGAAACATCTTTGCCCGCGAAAGTAATGTGCTCGAAAGTCATTGTACCTACAAATTGTCCGAACTCCATTCCCAACTGCTGCACCGTTTTGCTGATAGATTCCTGTTCACTCACCGGACGAGATTTTAAAAATGTATTTTCCCATGCGCGGAATCCCTGGTCATATCCCCATTTAATTTGATCAATGATATTGTCTCCGGCAGCAGCTTTGAATATTCCAAACTCAGGCGAAAACTTCATATTGAAAGTTTTTGCAGGTTCTGCTTTATTCAATAAGGGAACACCTAAGAGTGTTGCACTGGCGGCAAGCGTGTTGCCTAAGAATTTACGTCTTTCCATATTATTGACTTACGGTATGTCTCAGAATTTTTTGATCGGTGTCCGGATCCTGGTCCTGCCCAAGCAGGAAAGCCATCAGGTCAGCCATTTCCTTCTTTGTTAGTAATTTATCCAAACCCTGCGGCATCATGGATACATCTGATAACACAGTTGCTTTTACGTCTGCCTTTGGAATTCGGACAGAGCTTTGCAATGATGTCGCGAGAATGAGCTCCCCGGGGGTATTGCTTTTAATTATACCTTTTTGTTCACCACTGTTGGTTTTTACTGAATAGGTCTCATACTCTCTCACAAAGGACGCACTGGGGTACACAATGGCCTCCAGCAAATCGTGCGTGGAGCGATCGCGTTGGATGGAAGTGAGGTCAGGGCCGAACTGGCCACCCTGCGATCCGATTTTGTGACAATTAGCGCAGGTAGCTTTTCCAAAAAACAAAATCCGCCCGTTGTCGAGCACACCGTCACCAAGGCTGGACTCAATATCCTTCAGGTATTTGATGCGCTCTGCATGTACCGTATTCAGTTTCCCAATCAATTTATCTACATCGGGTTGAATAGTTGAAGGATATTTTTCAAATACCTTGCGCAGGCGTTCTTCAGAATAACCATCCAGTGTAGATGAGTTTGTAAGTGTCGTCACTAATGCCCTGCCAATTTCAACACTATGTTCGCCCTGGAATGCGGATACCAATTTTGGAAGAATAAACGGATCAGCCTGTGGGAGATATTTATCGGCCAGCATTTTCAATTGCTTATCCGACAGCGTAGCCTTTTCAAGTACAACGCCAGCCTGTTGTGCATTCGCAACGTCTCCTTTATGTGCAAGCTGTTCAACAAGGAAAGAGAAATCCGCGTCGTTTAATTTTTTCTTGTCAGCACTGACCGTTTCTATCGCCTGCATGCGAAGTGCTGGGGGATTCTGTTTATCATTTGCAACGGCAGCAAGATTTTTACCCAGCGATTTTATGCTTCGCAATTGCACCAATTCGATCGCCTTCGACTTTACCAAAGTTTCGCTTTTGCCATTCAGGATCGACGCAATACCTGCAATCCACACCGGTGGAAATTCCTTGATCTTCATTCCTTTCATTGCATCGATGAAAAACAATTGGCGGTCACGTGTCGACGTATTGAGTTTGCCAGCGATGAATTGCTGCATGACCGGTTCTCCTCCAAATGAAATCAACATATCGGAGAGCAGTTTTTCATTGGCGATTGACGAATCACTTCCCTTCATCTGCTCATCCAGGAAGGCAATCATATCCCCGCTCCATTTGGGATGATGTGAAGCTGCCCATAGCGCTACCTGCTGTAATTTTTTATTACTGTTCTTCAGAAAGGGTGTCAGTTCCTGCACAGTAAGAGGTGATCCGGGCATCTGGTCGAGCGTAATGATAACGGCCTCCTGTACCCGCGCCGAAGTATCGGACAACCGGGAGCGAACTGCATTCACATCATTAATAGACATCAGTGAGTGAATGATCGCATGCCTGATGAAGCGGTCATCGGTTTTAGCAGAGGCATCAATCAATCCAGGCACAGCCGATTTATCTCCAATTTGTCCAAGTGCTGTAGCAATTTGTCTTTTTAGTGCATCGGGTCCGCTAACAATAAGATTTAAAAGATCGCCAAGCGCCAGCTTATCTTTCGACATGCCTGTTGATCGGGCGGCGGCAACACTCACCTGTACATCCGCATCCTTCAATGCTGCGCGAACGCCTTCAGCGGCTTTCGGCGTTCCGATGCGATAAAGTGTGAACACCGCTTTTGTCCGTGCATTAATATTCTTAGAAGAGGATAGTATTTGTTTGAGAGCGGCAATCGATGCATCCCCCCGATCTACTAATGATTGCTGCGCACGATCAGCCAGAAACGGATTGGCATCTTCCAGGTATTTCACGAGTGCATCAGGAGCCAGGTCCGTCCATTTGATAGCGTTGCCATATGGATCTGTAACCGCTTTTGTGTCCTTTTTGCGAACGCGGTAAATCGCACCCTTCAATTGCGGTTTGGATACCTGCGATAACGGGCAGCCCTTGATGAACCATCCGCCGGTTTCCACAATAAGCAAACTGCCATCGGCATCCTCCAGGACATCCGTGGGGTGAAAATCTTCATTGCTGTTGTTCCAGAAAAAAATCTCGTCTTCTGTGCGAAAGGAGGCCCCCTCCCTGAATACCTTATGCCTTAGCACCCGGTGCGTATTGAATTGTGCGCTGAACAGGTTGTCCTTGAAGTCGGCCCCTAATGCAGTATGACGATAACGCCCGATACCCGATGGCGCTACCCGTGAATATTTTGTAACCACGGGCATGAGATCACCCGTCAACGCAAGTTTGTCGCGGGTGATATTGTTATTCGGCTTTGGATACACTCCCCCTTCAATCCAATAGACCAAAGCATCCCTTTCACCTGCCTGTGGCTCTGTAAAATAGGTTTCCGTACCGATAGGTTCTGCAGCTTCCGTGTAGGCCAGTTCGACAGGATTGTTCATACCACCGGCCGATATCCATTCCAATCCCGAGCCATCCGGCCGAACGCGCCAGGTTCTTGCTGTCTCACCTTTCAATCTTTGCCCTTCCTTTGTCTTTACATCGAACCCCATGATGGCATTGTTCATATAAAACCATCCGTCGGGAGAAAGTGAGGGGCCCACCAGGCTGTTTGCATTTACATTCAGTATCCAGCCAGACAATATCACCTCACGTTTATCGGCAACTCCATCATTGTCTGTGTCTGTGAATTTGATAAGGTCCGGTGCTGACGACGCATACAAAGAACCTTTATAAAAGACACCGCCCTGTGGAAAGCCCACCTTGTCGGCATAAATGGTGCTTTTGTCATACCTGCCATCTGCATTGCTGTCTGTAAGCAAATTGATCCTGAATTGCGGGTTATCAATTGCTTCATTTGTTTCATTATACTTGTCACCGGTTGATTCAAAAACAAAGAGTCGGCCGTATTCGTCGAGGGTGCTGAACATGGGAAAGTCAACAAGGTTTGAATCGGCTGCGATCTCGATGACATAGCCATCGGGAACCTGGGGCCCTACTTTGTTGACAGCGCTGGTTGATGTAGAATCACCCGATGGAGAATCCTTGGATGTAGAATCTTTTGATACGCAGGCAGCAAACAAGCAACAGATCAACAAGCATCTCGTAGCAAGAATCATAGAAGGCAAGTTTTGGTTGTAGATTTCCTCCTAATATAAAGTATTTGGGAAATAAACTGTGAGGGTTGGTGCTGGCTTGTCGTAAAAGGCATACTGGCAAACAGTGTTCCCTGAGAGAATCCGAATCTGCACAACATTCTCCACCAGTAATGAAAATTAGCAGCTGAAGAAAAACCGGTAATCCGATAGTACATGCCAGGGCATTTAATCCAATGCCTTCCTGAACGCTCTCACCTCGTTTGCATCTATACTATTGTTCATAATACTCTCTTCTGAACCTGCAAAGCCCGGGTGTATAAAATCCATATCACTTTGTTTTTTACCACGAAGAGAAGAATGAAATTCCGTGCATCCTGTTTTTTCAGCCAGCATTTTTATATTTTCTTTCCGTACACCACTGCCCGGCATAATGATAATGCGATCGTCAGCAAGTTTGTTAAGTTCAGCAATCATATCAACAGCATCAGGTGCAGCAGGTTTTTGCCCGGAAGTAAGAATCCGTTCACAACCAATTTGTATTAATTGCTCCATCGCTTCAAACGGATCGCGACAGCGATCGAATGCGCGGTGAAATGTAACGCCCAATGGATAAGCCGCTTCGATCAATTGTGCGGTTCGTTTTATGTCAATGCTTCCATCGGCATTTAATAAACCAATCACTACCCCATCACAACTCAATTCTTTACACAATTTCACATCCAGCAGCATCACCTTGAATTCGTCATCCGTAAATAAAAAATCTCCTCCTCTTGGACGAATGATTGGATAAATCAAAACATTAAAAGATTCCCTGCATATACGAATATGACCGTAAGAAGGAGTAGTACCGCCTTCAACAAGATTGGCACAGAGTTCAATGCGATCGGCGCCGCCTTCTACTGCTGACTTTGTAGTGAGAAAATCTGAGGTGGCTATTTCGATAATATATTTTCGATTGGTCATAGATAATTTATTTTGAGCTAAGAGATCAAAAAGAGAAAAACAGGTAAAGAGGGTGCCCTATACTTTATGGTGCTTTACAGATCACGACCAGCGGTGCTCCGAACAGGAAGGAAATTTTCCTCCTTTCAAGCTCTCTCCTTTTCCCTTTCCTCTCTTTGAAACTCTTAGCCTCTCCTTTTCTCTTTCCTCTCTTTTGATCTCTTAGGCAAACCAACTCTTCGCATTCACCAGCTTCTCCACTTCATTACTTTTTATCGCATAGCTGAAACCTTTATGAATCGCAAATGACCCTACCTGTCCTTTCTTATTCAACGCAAGCAATGCTACCTGTATATCTTTTACTTTGTCTCCCTTTATTTTTACAATTCGTTCAATTGCTTTTTTACAAGCTGCATCCGGCGATAGGCCCTGTCGCATTAATTCAATTACTGTATGTGCCCCGCTTACCCGGATCACATCCTCTCCCTGTCCCGTGGCAGTGCAGGCACCCACTTCATTATCTACATATAATCCTGCCCCGATGATGGGCGAATCGCCCAAACGGCCACGCATTTTAAATCCCATTCCACTGGTGGTACAACTTCCACTAAGATTACCATTCGCATCCATGGCCACCATTCCAATTGTATCGTGGTTCCATTCACCATTTGCGAGTTTATTTGGCACGAACGAAGTACTTCCTTTGTTTTCGATATTAATAACAGGTTTGTATTCCGATTTCTTCAACCACTCTTTGTACGCTTTTTCTGCATCGGGTGAAAGTTTTTGTTCTTCTAACGGAAAACCTTCCGCTACAGCAAACTGCTGGGCGCCACTTCCTACAAGCATTACATGGGGTGTTTTTTCCATTATTCTCCTTGCAACAGATATCGGGTGTTTTATTCTTTCGAGAAATGCAACGCTACCGCAATTGAATTTATCATCCATGATACAGGCATCCAGCGTTACAAAACCCTCCCTGTCCGGATTGGCACCAAGACCGACACAGCAGTTTAATGAATCTTCAGTAACCCGTACTCCCGCTTCTACAGCATCCAAAGCACGACCATTGTTTCCGAGGATTTCCCAGGCTCCTTTATTGGCAGCCAATCCTGCATCCCAGGTAGATATCACGACCGGTTTTCCCTTTATCACCACCTGGCTGTCCGCTGCCCATGCTTTCTTACCAATCAAAGCAGCCAATGAACTGAATGCTGACGCACTGATGAACTTTCTCCTGTTAATCATTGTTATAGTTTGAGTTCCGAAATTAAAGTATTCATCAACAATATATACACACAATTACCAGAAACCGTGCTCTGAATATTGCAACCGGGAGAAAGCGGGAATCATTTCCCAAAAACAGTAATCAAAAAGTGGATTAGGAGTTAATTTTACCGGGAGTTTGCCATTACACCTTTAAAAATTGCAAATGAAAATAGAAATTATATCAGGAAGTGCCCGTGTGAACAGTATTACAAAACGTGTTGCGCTTCATCTTCATAAATTGTTTACTGAGACTACTGCTCACGAAGTTGGGTTTATTGATTTAAGCGAATGGGAATTACCCCCTTTACAAAAGGTTTTTGTATCTGTAGAAATGACTCCGGATCATTTAAAACCATTATCAGAAAAGATGTTCAACGCAGAAGCATATATTATAGTAACCCCCGAGTATAACGGCAGCTATTCTCCCGCCTTGAAAAATCTTGTTGATCATTACCCCAAGCAGCATCATAAATCCTTTGGCATTGTTACCGCTTCCAATGGAGCTTTCGGAGGTATGCGTTCGACACAACAGTTATTGTTGCTGGTTCCTGCCTTGTTTGGTGTTGCTTCTCCTTATTTGCTAGTGGTTCCCCAGGTGGATAAAAAATTTGCACCGGACGGTGAATTACTTGACCAGTCTTTCTCCAATAATGTCCATAATTTTGTTACTGAATTCCTATGGTTGTCGGAAAATATTGCGAAAGGAAAGCCTGTTGTGAAAGTGGGATAGCTTAAGAGATCAAAAGAAAAAAAAGCGGTTTCACGCAAAGTCGCGAAGGCGCAAAGAGCTCTCAATTCAAAATATTCTCCGTGTCTCTCCGTGTCCCCGTGCCTCCGTGGTTCAAACCGGTTTCACGCAAAGTCGCAATGGCGCGAAGAGTGCGAATGGAGGAGAGAACCACTATACTTGTCAAACATTTTGTGCGCTTTGTGCATGCTTCGAGGTCTTTGTGGAAAAATTCTCCTTGTGCCTGTGTGCCTCGTTGCCTCTGTGCCTGTGTGCCTCGTTGCCTCTGTGCCTGTATGCCTCGTTGCCTTTCAATCCTTCCACCTCCACTCCCCTGCAATCTGCAAAGGCTCTTTCAGGTTGCTTTTTATAAGCTTTTCTTTTAAAATGTCGTCAGGCAAGTGTTTTGCTTTTAATCCATGCGAGTCAGCGAGACCGTACAATAACATAGAACCGAATCGCACTGTATTTTTCATTTCATCCTCTTTCACCCAGCTAAACACATCACAGTCCGCGTGATAACAATTCAGTATTTCACGACTGAGACTACCAGAAGCACCGCCGGTAGGAATACCCTGCAGCATAAAAGGCTGGTGATCGCTATGCAATCCCAATCCGATGCGAATTGTGTTTTTAAAAGACGTATCAATCTGTTGCGCTATACTGCCAATCAATTTTACAAGCATTGAATCTTCGCCTGTGCCGGTGGAAAAACCTTTTGGATTATTCGTCATATCAAAATTCAGCATATAACGGACATTCTTCAGCGTGCCGTCTTTCAATCCTTTTTCAACATAGGCTTCTGAACCAAGCAAGCCCTCTTCTTCTCCCATAAATAAAACAAATTCAACAGTACGTTCCGGTTGCAATTTCAAAGCCATAAATGTGCGTGCCATATCAATTACAGCAAAGGAACCTATGCCATTATCTATACCACCGGTAGCAAGATCCCAGCTATCGAGGTGACCGCCTATCACTATTTTTTCACCCGGAATTGTTTTGCCCTTGATCGTACCGATCACATTTCTCGCTTTAATCTTACCTGAGAAATTTGTCATGTCAATTTTCGCAACAGCAGCCTTTGCTTTCAATGATTCTTTTAACTGCATCCCGTCTTCGTTTCCGATACAAACCGCAGGTATGTTAATCAATTTTCCCGTTACCGATGCAGTTCCCGTAAGCAATATGCCACCCGGGGCCGAATTAAAAAGTATAACACCTGCAGCTCCATATTTTATTGCCAGTGCTGTTTTTTCTGAACGGTGCAGGTTGCGCAATCCTTCTTTCGATCCAGGCAATAAACCTAATGCTGCAAAAACTATTTTCCCTTTTGCTGCCCCGGGGTTAGCAAGATAATCCTCATCGAGCCCGTTGCCCATATCTATCAGTTCACCTGTGATATTGGCCTGGACCGGTGAATGTGCAAGGGTAACTGATTTATAATTGAGGCCATTGACCGTAAGGGTCAAAGTACCCCTGCTCCAGCTCTCTGCTTCAAAGGACTGATACCTGGTTTGCAAGCCATACGATTTTAAAAGTTTAAATGCATAAGCCTCCGCTTTTGCTCCGTTAGCTGACCCCGTAAGGCGGTGTCCGATTGTTTCAGTAGCCTCTTTTAAAGTGTTGTATGCTTTTGAATTTTGGGAAACTTCATTACTGATTTTTGTAAATACAGCTTCCGTAGCTGGTTTCACCTGTGCAACTACCACGAGTGAACAAAGCGATAAAAATCCCGTAACAAAAAAAGATCCTTTCATCATAACAATAATATTTCAGTATGTATTTCCTTTGAAAAAAACGCAAAGATATTTTATTTACACCTATGAAGAGGCAGGCAGGCGTTAAATCCCCAACACGAAACGCAAACGATGTATATTGTAAAAAATGCCTATGTGGCACTGTTACTTTTCTGCATATAATTATCAAGATTTTTCCTGGCTTGCTTTTGTATTGCTCTTTTCATAACACCTGTCCAGCCAAATAATATACCCTTCCATCCAAGCGCCTGCCCAATCCATGTACTCAATCGGAATGCATCACTGTGTTCTACGATTTTCTCGTCTTTGATTTTAATAAAAGCCTTGATATTATTAACTACCTTATTACCGGTTTTTGAAAATGTATACTTCGCCACCCATTTGCAGGTTGCATACTCTTCATCCAGCAATTCAATATCAGAATAAGTCAGTGAAAAATCCTTTGCATTTTTGCAAAGCATCTCCCACATGGCCTTTACCTCATTGCCCTGCAGCAGCCCGAATACCGGATCATTAAATACAGCATTGTCGCTGTAACAATCCTGCATTGTTTTATAATCCAGTTTCTGAAACGCGGAATAAAACCGGCTGATTAACTGCTCATTGTTACCCATGATAAAAATTATTAGTGGAATATGTAAAAGTAAGCTGGAAAAACGTAATCCCTGTTTTCGCTTATATAAATTGAAGAGCGAATGTGCTTCCGTTCAATTAAATAACTTAATTTGAAAAAAAATAATGGATGCCATGCCAGAACAAGTTTCAATTAAAAGTTTACACCTGGAATACCGCCTGTGGATCGCTGAATTGAATTTTGACATCAACCTCATACGGATTTTCAATGACCGGCTTAATGAAATCAGTGAAGAAAACAAGTCACCGGAAACAAAAAAAACGTTACAGGGCTTTGAAAAAAAATTCGGCAGCAGCCGGGACACCATTGATTCCCTCAGGCACCGTATGCACCTTGAAAAGATGAACCTTGCAGCCGTTTCCAGGGAGAATGCAAAACCAGGTCTAAAAATTGCGGTTCCCGAAAATTATTCCTCCATCCGCAATGATTTCTTTGATTTCAGGGTAGTATTTAATGATTTGAAAGGTGAATTTCTCCGCTTTGAAAGTCCGGGCGCATAAGCACAATCGTTTCCGCAAAATATAGGGATAAGGCCGTTGTTTCGAGGTAAACAACGGCCTTTTTTGTACTCTTGCATAAAATATTCCGCATGAAAAGAATCGCCGTTTTAGCAGCTTGCTTTTTCTCATTAACGGTAAACGCGCAGATCAATATTATTCCCGCACCAGTTAGCATTAAACAGCCGAAAATTGTCGGTCTTTTCAATATTACGCCCGCTACAAAAATTGTCCTCGAAGGAAGCAACCTTGAAAACTCAGCTAATTTTTTAAACAACTATCTCCAGGAATTTTATAATATCAAACTGGAAATAACAAAGATCGCTACGGGCACCCCTTCCATCATACTCAACTATGACCGGCTGGATAAAGGTGAAGGGGCTTATAACCTGAACGTAAACGGAAAAGAAATTTATATAGGCGGCGACAATGAATCTGGTGTGTTCTATGGCGTACAATCATTGATACAGCTATTACCTGTTCCTGTTCCAATGCAAAAGACAACAATTACTACACTCCGGATCCCTTTTGTTTCTATCACAGACTATCCCCGTTTTGCATACCGGGGACTCATGCTGGATGTTGGACGTCACTTTTTTCCTGTTGAATTTGTAAAAAAATATATTGATTATCTCGCACTTCATAAGATGAATTATTTCCATTGGCACCTGACAGACGACCAGGGCTGGCGCATTGAAATAAAAAAATACCCGCGGCTTACCGAAGTAGGTGCATGGCGCAATGGAACTGTAATAGGCCATTATCCCGGTAAAGGAAATGACAATAAACGCCATGGCGGATATTATACGCAGGATGATGTAAAAGAAATTGTCAGGTATGCGGCGGAAAGATATATAACTGTGGTCCCTGAAATAGAAATGCCCGGGCACGCGATGGCGGCAATTGCAGCTTATCCCGAATTGAGTTGTTTTCCCGAAGAACCAACGATTAACTATTTCAGTAAAAGATCTACCTGGGCCGGAGATAGTACCGGCAAACAGGTCATGCAGAGCTGGGGTGTATACAGTGATGTATTTGTTCCTTCAGAGAATACATTCAAATTTTTACAGGACGTAGTTGATGAAGTAGTGGAGCTGTTTCCCTCAAAATATTTTCATGTGGGCGGGGATGAATGTCCGAAGGATAACTGGAAACGCTCTGCATTCTGCCAGCAACTGATGAAAGAAAAAGGATTGAAGGACGAACATGAACTGCAGAGCTATTTTGTGCAACGGATGGAGAAGTACATTAACAGCAAAGGCAAAACAATTATTGGCTGGGATGAAATATTGGAGGGCGGCCTCGCTCCTAACGCAACAGTAATGAGCTGGCGCGGTGAAAAAGGCGGCATTGAAGCAGCGAAACAAAAGCACAATGTTATCATGACGCCGTCTACCTATGTCTACCTGGACTATGCCCAGACAAAGAATGAAGATTCACTGGTTATCGGCGGTTATTTACCATTGGAAAAAGTTTATAACTACGAACCTTATTCAAAAGAATTAACAGCAGAACAGGCAAAATACATTACAGGCGTACAAGCCAATCTTTGGACTGAGTATATCAAATATCCTACTAAGGTTGAGTACATGATCTTTCCGCGTGTATCTGCATTATCTGAAATACAATGGAGCCAGAGGCAAAAAAAGAATTGGCTTGACTTTAAGAAACGAATGCAGACACAGTTTAAGAGATATGATTTATGGAAAGCACATTATAGCAAGGCCTATTATGATTTGAAAGCGAGTGTTGTCCCTGCAGGAAATAATGGCCTGGCGTGGAAACTCGAATCTACATTGGAATGTGAATATTGCGAGGTCATTGCAGGAAAGCAATTTATTTACAAGAAGAACACAGAAGTAATTGACACAATTCCAGTCTATCATTTGGATCCCGCCAGGCCTGATAAACTTATTATCAATAAAACTGTAATGCAAGCGGGAGATAAAGGATATGCAATCTCGACTTTCAGGAAATCAGCTTTAATTCCAATCAGTGAGTCTGGAACCTGGAAAGCATTTCAAATGGAAAACCGGACAAAGAGCACTGATCTATTTCAAAGTTTCTTTTTCAATAAAGCAACAGGAAAAAAAATTACAACAACCCCTGCTTCAGATAATTATCCCGGCAGCGGCGCTTTCACATTAGTCAACGCAGTACAGAACGAAACAGGTTTAGCTAAATCAGAAGAATTTTTAGGCTATAACGGCACCAACTGCGAAGCATCTATTGACCTGGGCAGTATTCAACAAATCAGTACCGTAAAAGCGCATGTATTTGACCGGCCTGAAAGCTGGATATACCGTCCTGCTTTTTTTCATGTTGCCATATCGAAGGATGGAAGCCAGTATACAACAATGGGTACGTCCGATCTATTTGAAGCAACCGGTGATGCAGGAAATGGAATAATGACAGTTAATCAAAAATCGGTTGCGGCAAGATACATAAAAGTGAAACTGGGCAATTTTGGTACTATTCCTGCCGGCAACCCGGGTGAAGGCAGTAAAGCCTGGTTGTTTGTGGATGAGATTGAGGTGAATTGAAATTCTGGTTCCAGGGATATCGGTCAGGCAGCTTCAGAGCGGCCTGACCGATATCCCAAATAAACTTTATTTTCGCAACTTCCTCTAAACCGAAACACTTCTAATTATGACAATGGTTGATTCGTTTGAAAAAATCCCCTGTAAGATTTTTGGAGATTTGTACAAAGGCTCGCATTACGTAGCAAAGGAAATCGCAAATCTCATCAGGGAAAAGCAAAAGAAAAAGGAAAAATGTGTGTTGGGTCTCGCCACTGGCTCTACCCCAAAATCCCTTTACAAGGAACTGGTGCGGATGCACAAGGAGGAAAAACTGAGTTTTAAGAATGTAGTTACATTCAACCTGGATGAATACTATCCCATCGAAAATGATGCGCTGCAAAGCTATAACCGTTTTATGCGTGTCAACCTGTTTGATCATGTGGACATTAATCCAAAAAACATTCATATCCCCAATGGAGAAATAGCCAAAGAAAAAGTGAAAGAACATTGCCGCCAGTACGAAAAAATGATAGAAGACGCGGGCGGTATTGATCTACAGATATTGGGTATCGGCAATAACGGTCATATCGGTTTCAATGAACCCGGTTCTGGCATCTATTCAAAAACAAGATTGATTACCCTCGATACATCAACACGTATTGCAAACGCCTACGAGTTCGCCAATATTTCTGATGTACCACGCCTGGCCATAACAATGGGCATCAGTACCATCATGAAATCGAAGAGAGTTGTATTGATGGCATGGGGCCCGGGAAAAGCGCCGGTAATAAAAAAATCAGTAGAGGATGACGATACTGAACATGTACCTGCTTCATTACTCCAGAATCACGACAATGTAACATTCGTTATTGACGAAGGGGCTGCATCTGAACTCACAAGAAATAAATCTCCATGGCTCACCGGTGATTGCGAATGGACCGATAAAATGATAAAGAAGGCAGTAGTAAACATGGCCTTGAAGCTGGAAAAACCTGTACTCAGTCTGACAACCTCTGATTATAACGAATATGGTTTAAGTGATTTACTGGTAGACCAGGGTGACGCCTATGAGCTCAACCTGAAAGTATATTATATGCTGCGGGATAGCATCACGGGCTGGCCGGGAGGTAAACCTGACTATAATGTACAAACGCACCCGGAACGGACAGAACCCTATCCCAAGAGAGTGATCATCTTTTCACCACACCCGGATGATGATATAATCAGTATGGGAGGCACATTCCAACGCCTGCACGACCAGGGCCATGATGTGCATGTAGGCTACCAGACGAGTGGCAACATTGCAGTAACCGATGAATTTGTAACACGGTTCCTTGATTTCGCAGTGGGCTTTGAAGAGATTGCAGGTATAGATACAAGTAAGTCCGGCAAGATATTGAAAGACGCACGCAAGTTTATTGCCACAAAGAAATCGAATCAGACAGATACTCCGAAAATACGGGCGATAAAAGGTTTAATCCGGAGATGTGAAGCGGCGGCAACCTGTCGTTATGTTGGTATCAAGGATGAAAACATCCACTTCCAGAACCTGCCATTTTATGAGACAGGTACCATTGAGAAAAAACCAATGAGTGAGAAGGATGTAAAAATCACAATTGACCTGCTTCGTGAAATTAAACCTCAACAGGTGTATTGCGCCGGTGATTTTGCCGATCCGCATGGAACACATATCGTTTGTTTCAATGTCGTACTGGAAGCGTTGAAAAGGATAAAAGCAGATGGTGACTACTGGATCAACGATTGCTGGCTCTGGCTGTATAAAGGCGCATGGCAGGAATGGAATATTGAAGAAATAGAAATGGCGATCCCGATGAGCCCTGACCAGGTAATGAAAAAAAGATTTGGCATATTTATACATCAATCACAGAAAGATTCTGTTCCATTCCAGGGTAGTGATGCGCGGGAGTTCTGGCAACGTGCAGAAGAAAGAAATGCCGCGACCGCAAAAATATATGCCGATTTGGGATTGACGCACTATGCGGCAATAGAGGCGTTTGTGAGGTGGCACTATTAAACACGCTAATGGACGCTAATACACGCTAATGGACGCTAATACACGCTAATGGACGCTAATGAGGACTAATGAACGCTACTGGAGTCCTGCACAGGGGCAAAACACTTATAAGGGTGGCGTAAAAACGGAATTATTGATAAGCAATGCAGGCTAACATATGCATTGCTTATTTTTTTTCATCATCTTTTACATTCTGTTCACGGGCAGGTACAAACTCTGGCTCTGTTTCATTTTCCACAAATTCATTCATGTATATTTTGAACAGGATAATCGCATAATTTATGATAAGCGGGCCAAAAATCAAACCAATAAACCCGAATAATCCCAACCCAACGATCACACCCATGATAGTGACAACGGGATGCACATCACCTATTCTCTTGAGTAATGTCATGCGTGCCAGGTAATCTACATTGCCAGTTACCACAACGCTATAGATTGTGACGCCCGTCGCGTTCCAGGTATCGCCATTTGCATACATAAATATCACGAGCGGCACCCATGCTATCATAGTGCCCACCACCGGGAAGAAAGCGAATATGGCTGTTAACAAGCCCCATATCGCAAACTCCTGCACTCCGAAAATAAAATAGCCCAATGCACCTACCAATCCCTGGATAATTGAAATGATGGGTATGCCCAGGGCATTTGCTTTGATCATTTTTTTTGTTTCAGACGCAAGCAGGTTTATGTTTTGCGGTTTTAGTGGAATATAGTGCGATAATGTTTTTTCAATCTCACGGCCATTGGTCAGCAGGAAATACAATATAAAAAGCATAATAACCATGTTGGTGAAAAGGTTGGCCGTACTGTTGAGCAATGAAGGCAACAAGCCAGCTGCTTTATTCAGCATGCCCGACAAGGATTGTTGTGACACAAGGTTAAGTCCTGTCTTTTGCTGCACCGTGGTGATAGCCCCTTTCAGCGCTTCTACCATTTTCTGTGGATCTTTTAAAAATTGCTCTATTTTAGGTTCTATTAAACTAACGGACAGGTAAACCGGCAACCCAAGTAACAACAAATATAATATAAGGAAAAGCGCCGCAGCCCTTCCTTTCTTCCACTTCCGGTTGTAAATGAGCTGAAAATAATTGGCCCTGCTGAGTATATATAATGTAACAGCACCCAGCAGGCCGGGTATGAAAGCAACCAACTCCTTTACTATCAATACAACAAGAAACAGAATTAATAAGAGTAGTAGTATCTGCTTGATCCGGTGGTTAAATTCTGACATACTACTAAGGTAGTGGTTTAGGTAAGAGTTTGCCTCAATTTATTGCGAACCAAGTTGTAAAAAAATCGTACCACCGGTATTGCTACAGTTCCGGAATTATTTCTTCATCATCTTATAAAACCCGGCAGTGGCAGTATCAGCAACATTTCCGGCGCTAGTATGGTATATAAAATGTGCTTCCATTTCTGTATGCGTTTGCAAAAAAAGAAAAGCATTTTTCAAGCCCATTCCCATAAGCGCATTGTCATAACCATCTGCAGTAATGGCGTCTTTGGCATAAACAGTAACGCTGATAAGTTCGTTTTGTAAAGGGTAACCTGTTTTGGGATCAATGAGATGAGAAATGATTTTGCCATCGCTTTCATAATAGCGGCGATAGTTGCCGGATGTTGTGATAGCCCCCTTCTCAACCATCAGTGTTTTTTTGATTACCGGTTCATCAAAATCACTTTCCGGCGGACTTTCGATACCGATCTGAAACAATTCGTTACCGGGGTACTTATGCCCCTTCACCCTTATTTCCCCTCCTACTTCCACAAGGTAATTCTGTATTTTATTTTTCTCAAGAAAGCCTGCAATAACATCGACGGTATATCCCTGCCCGATTCCGTTTACATCGATTTTTACGCAAGGTTCCTTTTTTATCAATTTGTTCTGGCTGATAAAAATTTTGTCAGAACCTACACAAGGCAAAATTGATTGAATGATTGCAGCATCAGGCAGTACATCCATTTTCTTTGTACCAAAACCCCAAATTCTTACCAGCGGATACACTGTAATATCAGAAATACCATTTGTTTCCCGGAAAATAGAAAATGATTTACTTACGACCTTACCTAAATGTCTATCCATCACCACAGCATCTCCTGCGTCATTAAAACGACTGATCAATGAATACGGTTTATAAATAGAAAGCGAACTGTCAATACTGATAAAAATACTGTCGAATTGCATTTTGCGTACAACACTATCGGCAGCATAATATGTGACATGGTAGGTAGTGCCCTGCGCTAACCCGGTGAAATGAAAAGGGACCAGTGGCTTCTTAGCAATTTTATTCGGAGCAGCACATGCCAGAATTAAAAGCGACAGAGATAGATATTTCAGGTATTTCATTATCGCTTGTATACGATCTTTCCTTTTATAATGGTCATTTCAATATTTACATCCTCATCAAAGATTACAATGTCAGCGTCTTTGCCCACAGACAGATCTCCTTTTTTGACCTGTACCCCCATTATCCTTGCCGGTGTTGCTGTAATCATTTTGATTGCTGCTGTCATTGGAATACCCGTCATTGAGAGCATGGTCCGTACCAGCCTGTCGGCAGTAGCCACACTACCTGCAAAAGAACTACGATCCGGCAATTTAGCCACCCCATCCTCCACAATTACTTTCAAACCATTTTCTTTATTTCCCAAAACACTTTCTGTCACATCCGTACCGGCGGCACGCATCGCGTCAGTGATTAGCGCAGTACGGTCAGCACCTTTTATTTTATAAATCAATTGCAGTAACGGTGCGGGCAGGTGAACTCCATCCGCAATTATCTCAACATCCATATCATCAATGATGAAGGCACTTTCGATAACGCCGGCATAGCGAAATGCATTCCTCCTTGTCACGCCCGACATTCCGGAATATAAATGGGTCGCTAATGTATATCCATTCTGAAAAGCGATAATCACATCTTCGTAAATCGCATCAGTATGTGCTATCGCCGGTAATATTCCTTTTGATTTTACATATTTGCCAAATTCAATGGCGCCTTCCAGTTCCGGGGCCGCACTCCATCTTTTAATACAGGAAGATTTTGAAAGAATGTATTTGTATTCGTCCGCATCAGGATTACGGATAAATCTCGGATCCTGTGCGCCACGCTGGTTCATTGCAAAATAAGGACCTTCGAGGTGCATGCCGAGAAATTGTGCACCGTTCTCATTTTTTTTGTTCGCCTCTTCATACACTGCTAAGGTTTGCAGCATTTCTTCCTTCGTACTTGTGAGGGTGGTTGGCAACATGGAGGTGGTGCCATAGCGTGCATGAGTTTCCGCAATTGTTAAGAACGCTTTTTCACTGCCATCCATAAAATCATATCCGCCACCGCCATGAATATGAATGTCTATAAATCCCGGAGAAATATAACTTCCCGCAGCATCTATTACGATTGCATCATGCACCCTGCTATCTTGCTCACTGATCTCAGAAATGGTATCGCCATTCACCACCAGTGTGCCTGAAGGAAGAATTCCCGAAGGAGTAATTATTTTACCATTGACTATTTTAAGTTTTTGTTCGGCCATATTCATGAGGTAAAAACTATCTGCCTTGTAGCATTTGCCATTCACGACCCGGGGTATCTGTTCTGAAAGATTCAATATTTCCCTGGTCCTGCAAAGTTACATATACGGTACGCCCATCTTTTCCACCGAACGCAATATTGCTTGGCTTCTTTCCTGTAAGTACAACTTCCTGTACTAATTTACCCTCAGGAGAGACAACGGCCACCGTGCCCTTACCATGCCTGCCGATATACAGGTTACCTTTGGTATCGCAACGCATTCCATCCATTCCGAAATCCGGAAATTCAATCAATACGCGTTTATTACTCACTTCTCCTTTTGATGATAAATCATATACCCATACTTTGCGTTGCACTGATTCATTTACGTACAACCTTTTGTTATCCGGGCTCACTTCTATCCCGTTTGCGGTTCCCATATTCGCTTCCAGCAAACTGACTTTTCCTTTGTTGCTGATCCTCCATATATTACCAGTACTCTCTTTCCAGTTGGGATCACTAGCAAATAAGCAATCATTGTTATCAATCGCGATATCATTTGGCTGGTTCATTTTGGGTTCGTTGGCAAAAACCGTAATTGCTTTTGTCTTCATATCCACCTTCAGTATATTATGCTTTGTATAGTCAGCTATCAGCATATCACCTTTCTTATTGAAGCGTATCCCATTGCCAATGCTTCCTTCAGGTAATTCAACAAACAGGCTATGATTTCCTGATGGTGTTACAATTCCAATCGTTCCTTCTTTGGCATAGTTCACTGCATAAAGGTTGCCTGCTTTATCCACTGCAGGACCTTCCACCCCACCGGTGAAACTTTTGACAGGTGTTACAATAGCCGCTTTAAATAAGGCTTCGTCCTGGGCATTCGATTTAACAAATGCCAGCCCAAGTATGACAAATGAGACAACTCTTATTCTATAACCCAAACAATTATTATTTTCCATAAATACTTTTTTTAAAAAAACAATTTCTTTTTGTTAACTGTGAGATACTTATTTCCATTTCCGCAATCGGTACCCGTAAAATGCATACATAACAAGGTAAAGGTAACAAGGAAATAATACCCAATAAGCAGTACGCACATCATATTGATAAGCGAAATACCCATATAGTAATGGCAATATTGCATTACCACATAGGCCCATTATCATCACCGAAGCGCCGAGTTTTGTAAATCTTCCCAGGCCATCTAATGCAAGTGGCCACATACCTGCCCAGACCAATGAATTGGCCAGGCCCAGCAATACCACAAACCAAATGGAGATATCCGCAGTATGTCCGAGTAAGGTGACCTGCCCTTTTGTAAATACAATCAATAAGGTTAACACAGTTCCAAGCAGCGTGCATATCCGCAAAGCATTCAACTGGCTTATCAATTTTGGTATACAGATAATACCGAGCATATAACCACAGATAGTTGCAGTAAGGGTATAAGAAGGAAAAACTTTTGCTTCCATCAACCCGATATTCATGGAGTTGGCGTAGCTAATGATTGTATCAATCGCAATAACCTGGGTACCTACATGCAAAAAAATCCCGATCGCCCCAAGAATCAGGTGAGGAAAATCAAAAATGCTTTTCTTGCCTGCATTCGCTGCAGCAAGTACCGCCGTTTCACGCTCTGTATTTATTTCCGGCAAAGGTGAATAACGAACCATTAACCCCAAACCAAAGAGCACGACACCGACTACTGCATAAGGAACGATCACACGGCGTATCAACTCATCCAATACTGCATTTCTTGCTGCATCATGCATTGTCGCGAGCTCTTTGAAAAGATCGGTGTCCGTTGCCCTTAATATCACTGCAGCAAAAATCAATGGTGCTAATATGCCTGCGCCTTTATTACAGATGCCCATAATGCTTATACGCTGTGCGGCGCTTTCCTTCGGGCCCAAAACGGTGATATAGGGGTTAGCTGCTGTTTGCAATATGGAAAGACCTGTGCCGATTGTAAAAAGACCGAGTAAAAAAAGCCCGTATGTACGGCCATATGCAGCGGGAATAAATATAAATGCACCCATGGCCATCGTCCAGAAACCGGCCATCATGCCCTTTTTGAAACCCATCTTTTTTAATAGGTAAGAGGATGGGACAGACATGATGAAATAAGAAATATAAAATGCGAACGTGACAAAATAAGATTGAAAAGTATTCAGTTCGCAAGCAATTTTAAAATAAGGAATCAAAATCGCATTGACCCAGGATACAAAACCGAATATAAAAAACAGGAGACCGATAATCAATATAGAAACAACCGTTTGCCTTTTGGTCAACGAACTGATTTCAATTTTATCTGTCATTTTTGTAAAATATTGTTCGCCACCAAATCAATAAGACGCAATGAAAATATCACAGAAAATTCATGCTGCTTTTACGCCTTTGTGGCAAATCTTTAAAGTGCCGCCGTATTTTTTGAAAGAAGCGCTGCCGAATGTACATCAAAATAGAACCTGCAGTCCGCATGTGTCTGCAAAATACTTGCAGGATACAAGTTGCTAACCTCCTGTTCCAATGTATTCTTAACCGCAATCGCTTTCCTGCTATCCGGCACTGAGCAAATGATGTGCTTTGCCTTCATGATTTGTTGAATAGACATACTGATTGCCTGCTTTGGTACCGCTTCCAGGGAAGGAAACCAACCTTCACCCAATTGCTGTTTACGGCAGGGTTCATCCAGGTCAACAACGATATAAGGTTCTGTAGTATCAAAATCTGCAGGAGGATCATTGAAAGCGAGGTGTCCGTTTTCACCAATGCCTACCAATGCCACATCAATCGGGTGGGCTTTTATCAAGGCACCGAGCCGCCTGCATTCATCACCAGCACCAGTTTCTCCATTTACCAGGTAGGCAGCTTTAAGGGGCGGCACATTTGCCAGGAAACGCTCCTGCAGGTATTTACGAAAACTCGCAGGATGTGTAACGGGCAGACCAATATATTCATCAAGGTGAAACATCACCACTTTACTCCAGTCAATTTCTCTTGCATTGATCAACTGTTTCAGTGTTTCAAACTGGCTGGTCCCGGTAGCCAGTATAATATTTACAAACCCTTTTGATTCGATTGCGTCGATAATTAACTGCACGGCATCATCTCCTGCTGCTTTACCCAACTGCTCCGGGCTGTCTGAGATATGAATCTTCATCGTACTGATAAATTTTTGAATTACATTTTCACCTTTGTATTACCACCCTCTTTCAAGGATATATCAACCGGCTTGTTTGTTTTCCAGGAACCGGAAGTAAAATCAGGAATGTCTACACTATTAGAGCGGTTTGCCACAGATTTCTCACTTAATGGGGCTATGGCGCTCCAAAGTGCCGCATCGTAAGCATCCATATCCACCGGTAAGCCGTTGCGAAGGCAATCAATCGTGCGCCAGTCCATCAGGAAATCCATGCCGCCGTGTCCGCCGACCTGTTTCGCCATCTCTCCTACTTTTATCACAATCGGTGCTGTATATTTTTCTTCCAGGATTTTGTATTCAGCATCACTTACCCAGCCTTCATGACCGAACGCAATCTTGCCAGGCTCGGGGTACTTTAAACAGGAACCTTTTGTACCACTTATTTTATGAATACGCGAATACACATTCGGAGAAGTGACATCATGCTGCAGCATTATCGTTTTTCCTTTGCTGGTACGTATCGTGGTTGTATTCATGTTACCACGGAATTTTTTTCCGAGGTAGGGCTTATAAAAATCATCTTTCGCCGCTAATTCCTTCGCCATATCAGCCATTTGAAAATCATTGCCGGATACTGCCACGAGATAATCCATTTTGTCACCGCGGTTGATATTGAGGGACTGTGCTACAGGACCCAATCCATGGGTAGGATACAGGTTGCCATTACGCAGGTTTTCTTTCAGTCGCCACATATCATAGTACTTATCCTTTCCGAAATTCCCTTCAAGCAGCGTATGAATATAAGCTCCCTCTCCATGCACGATTTCACCAAACAAGCCCTGCCTGGCCATATTCAATGTAAGCAGTTCAAAAAAATCATAGCAACAGTTTTCCAGTATGATACAATGCTTTTTTGTCCGCTCTGAGGTTTGCACGAGCTGCCAGCATTCATCCAGTGTTTTTGCAGCAGGCACTTCTATGCAGACGTGTTTCCCATGGTTCATCGCGTATACTGCCATTGGCGCATGCAATGCCCAGGGTGTGGCGATATATACCAAATCAATATCCTGTCGTTCACACAATTTTTTCCATTCATCCGCTTTGCCGGTATAGACTACAGGCTTGTGGATTGTTCCATCCAGTTTTTTCTTTACCGCATCTGCTTTATCGGGACGGATATCACAAAGCGCTTTTATATCGGTACCATCTATATGTGTCATCCGATCCACCGCAGCAGGGCCACGGTTACCCAATCCTATAAAACCAATCCGTACTGTTTCAATTTTTGGCGCTGCATACCCGCACATGTTAAAATGCTGTGCATTGTCAGCGCCTGATTGCCCGGCAGCGTATGTCTTCAATACACTTGCTCCGGCAAGACCTATTCCTGTAAGACCCGAAACTTTTAAAAAATCCCTGCGGTTTGTTTTCATGTTTATTTTTTTATGATACCAGCTTTCTGTAATTCTATTTGGCTTTCGTTGCGACGCTCCTTTTATCGTTCGGTAATTCTATTCGGCAATTAACCGCACCTCGCGTAATATATGTTGCGCTCCTACGGAGCACTGTTTCTTCACTTATGGCTTTGCTACCGAAGTTTCATCCCGCTGGGACGATTCATACTTATGACAGTGTTTTTCCAATCAAATCTCTTTAATCCTGCTAATCTTAGTTCTTCAAGTGCCTATCAAACCAATCAAATGCATCCTTCTGCATTTGCTTATCAAACTTATGCGGGCCCGGATAATAATTGCATTTGTATTTGTTCTCTGCCCCTGCTTTTTTATATATCTCCTGCATTATCTTATCGGCTGCCTTCATCCCTTCAGGTGTATATAACTGATCGTCTTCATCGTTCAACACCATCGTTGCCAACGGAACACGCAATGCCAGTATTTCCGGAAAATCCATTTCATTTGGCAACAGCGGAACATACACCATCCATGTATGTGTAAATGTTTTGTATAAAGCGAAATCTTTCCAGGTAGACATAAAACCAACACAAACACAACATTTAATCCGGTCATCCTGTCCCGCAGTAAAAACCGTCCGCATACCCCCACCCGATAACCCGGCACAGCCAATATTCTTTACATCCACATCCGGCCTTGCACAAAGAATGTCCAGCGCTTTGCGGTCTTCCCCGAAGTAAACTCCAGGCCATGTAGTACCTGCACAAAATAGCGACTTGGACATTACATGCTCATGATCCGAAGCCCATTGATTGTATTGTTTTATATGTTCTGGGTTTTCAGGATTGTCATCAGTCAATCCATTCCTTAAATGTTCGGGCACGTCCTTTAATAACACCCGGCGGCTTGCAAATGGAAATGCATCAGCGACTAAGACAACATACCCCCGTTTCGCGATTTCATTGGCCCATGCCATGCCTTCATAATAATGCTCCTGGTGCTCTACCATCAGCGGGTGCTGTTCATCACTTGTTTTTGTAATTTTTCTTGTACCGAAATATTTATTGCCACCATGATCATGAAAAGCGAGGATCGCAGGCAATTTGCCACTTGCATTTGCAGGTTTCAGCAAAATCGCATCCGTAGCAGGACCATAAGGTAATTGCCAGCTCAGATCTTCGATGTGCAACCCATCATAAGTATATTGTTTTTTAACTGTCACTTTTGGGACACGTCCGGAGTCAGGAACCGCCAATCGTTCAGTTAATCTTTTACGGGCTGTCTTTTTCCAGGTATCAAGATTTGTAAACTCTTTTCTCCTGAACGACAAGGAAGGCAGTTTACTTTCTATCAGGCTAACCGCCCAATCACCATAAGCGCCGATCAGGTTTGTATTACCTGCATTCAAATTTTCCATAGCAGAAAAGTGTTGCATTGTATTGTTATCAATCAGTGATGCCGCAAAACCAGGAATCATATTGCCTGCAGCAATGCCGAGCCCGGTCATACCCGACAGTTTTATAAAATCCCTGCGTTTATTTTTCATTCATGTTTATTATTGAATTGAAAAAATATTTTCATCACCCGTTATTTTCAATTACCTAATTTTCTAAGTGCGATATATGTCATTAAACCTACACTGGTTTCCAGGGCGTTTTCATCAATATTAAAGGTAGGTGTATGTAAAGAAGAACCGATCCCTTTCTCTTTATTTCCTACTCCCAGCAAATAAAAACACGCATCAGTTGCCTGCGAATAATAAGAGAAATCCTCGGCAGCCATCCAGACATCCGCTTCTTCAACATTTTCTTTTCCCAGATAATCTATTGCAAAATCCTGTACCTGTTCAGTCAACTTCTCTTCATTTACCAAAAACGGATAACCGCGTACAATGCTGAATTCGCAGGTTCCGCCCATACTTTCCGCAACGCCTTCAGCCATTTTTTTTATCCTTGTATGCGCTTCATCCCGCCATTTTTCATCCATAGTACGGAATGTTCCTTCCATATACACTTCATCAGGTATTACGTTGATAGCCCCATTTGCTATTTGTTTACCGAACGATAAAACTGTAGGCATATATGGATTACTCATGCGGCTTACCACCTGTTGCAGCGCAACGATGATATGTGCGGCTATCAATACCGGGTCAACATTATGATGCGGCTGGGCCCCATGCCCTCCTTTTCCTTTAACTGTGACAAACAACTCATCCATCGAAGCCATATGCTTGCCCTTGCGCAATGCAATTTTACCAGCAGGCAATGATGGCATTACATGCTGACCAATTACTGCATGCGGTATTGGATTTTTCAATACACCTTCTTTTATCATCAGGCTCGCACCACCCGGTAGTTTTTCTTCCGCCGGTTGAAAAATAAGCTTCACCGTGCCGCCGAATTTTTCTTTCCTGGCTTGCAGTATAGCCGCTACGCCCAGCAAGGACGAAGTATGTGCATCGTGCCCGCAGGCATGCATTATCCCATCCTTTGTTGAACGGTACTCCACATCATTTGCTTCGGTAATGGGCAATGCGTCCATGTCGGCCCGCAACGCGATGATTTTATCCGAAGGCTTGGCTCCTTCAATAATTCCAACAACACCGGTATCCGCCAAAGGCTGCCATGGAATTCCTATCTTATCCAATTGCTTTTTTACAAATGCCGATGTCTCATATTCATGAAAAGACAATTCAGGGTTTGCATGCAAGTGCCTCCTGTTTGCAATAACATGATCCCTGATTTCTTCCGCGGCCGTTTTTATTTCATTAATGAGCATAATTGACTTCGTTGCTGAATTGACTGGCAAATTCATCATCTGTAAGCTGTGGATACATTTTATAGATACGATCAATCTCTTCCGACTGTCCAGGTGATAATTTTTCTTCGGGGCTCAGGCACCAGATACCTTCCATCAAACCTTGTCTTCTCAATACTTCATGTATACCGGCGATACATCCTTTGAAAGAATTTTTTGCATCGAAAATGACTGCGTTCATATCTGTAACTGCAATTCCTTTTGCCAGTAAGTCCTCAACACGGCCGTTATCAAAGTTTGCCAGCACTTCTTTTATTTCTTTGAAGAGTTCGACAGATTTTTTTGTCCATACTGCCCAATGACCCAGCAACCCGCCGACAAATCTTTTTTCAACTATTTCATTGTTGATTTCAAAACGGTATGGTGTAATTAAATCAGCAATGATGTTGTCGTCATTGCCGGTATACAATGCAATGTCGTGGCGACGGGTCGAGTCACAGACAGCCCGTACCACATCCAATGTCTGGTAACGGTTGAATGCTGCCACTTTAATCGCGTGTACATTGGGAATATCTGCAAAATCCCGCCAGAATTCATAACTTAAGATCCGTCCGCCAACGGCCGGCTGGAGGTAAAACCCAAATACCGGAATTATTTCAGCAATCGCTTCTGCACGTTTAATCAATTCCTTTTCTGAGAGAGAACTCAGACCACCCATGCTTACCAGGCCGAGATGGTAACCATATTCTATCGCAAGTTCCGCTTCACGCAACGCGGCATCCGTTGGCCCCACAATTCCCGCTACTTTTACAAACGGCTCGCTTCTGTTTGCTTTTTTAATTTCATCTGCCGCAATTTTCAATACCGGCGCCAACAAATTTATTTCTGGTTTCCTTATTTCAAACTGTGTAGTGTGAACGCCAACTGCTACACCTCCTGCGCCACTTGCCATATAGTAGCGTGTCAGGGCACGCTGCCTTGCTTCATCCAACTGCAATTGTTCGTTCAATGCAAGCGGATGTGCTGGTATTATGGTTCCCTGGCTGACAATCCTGCTTATTTCTTTATCTAAAGTTTTCACCTCTTACTAATTTAAAATTGTCCTTCCCTTTCCTGGAAATGGGTTGGTTTATTGATTGTTTTTCCGCCCTGCTTCAACCATTCGGCCAACAATCCCATCATCTGCTCCAGCGATGTAGCAGGTTCGCCAAACAAACGTGCAGATTCCGCCGCATTGCTTAATAATGCTGTTGTCTCTTCCTCATTGACAAATGCCGGTGTTTTGCCAAACAGTTTTCCGAACGCTACAGCTATTTTTCTAACCGAAACTGTTTCAAGTCCTGTAATGTTTACAATTTTTGCAGGCACTGCACAATGATGCAATGCACGTATCGCCATTTCATTCGCATCACCCTGCCAGATTACATTTACATAACCCATGCGAAGATCAATCGGTCTTTCTTCATTTACTGATTTTGCAATTTCGAGTAAGACACCATAACTCACATCATTTGCATAATTCAACCTGTAAATAAAAATGGGTGTATTATGTTTTGAAGAAAAGTATTGAAACATTCTTTCGCGGCCCAGGCAGGATTGTGCGTACTCACCAATTGGCCCCGGTTGCTGTTGCTCTGTTAATCCGGCACCTGCTACGGGCGACAACGGGTACACATTTCCTGTAGAGAAAACAACAATCCTGGAATTTTTGTATTTCTCCGCCACACGTCCCGGCAGGTAAACATTCATCGCCCAGGTAAAAGACTCCTTACCTGTCGTACCAAATTTCTGACCTGCGAGGTATAATACATTCGCAACGTCCGGCAATTGCTGCAATTGTCTATCATCCAACAAATCAACAGCAATCGTTTCTATACCATATCTATTTAATTCTTCCTGCAACCCTACTTCAGAGAACCTCGAAGCCGCGATTACTTTTTTCTTTACGCCTGCAATATCAATTGCCTGCTTTGTTAATTTAGCCAGTGCAGGACCCATCTTTCCACCGGCACCCAATATTAAAATATCACCCTCCAGTTTCGAAATATCAGCAATCAATGCACCAGACGGCTGTAATAAATCATGATAGGCCTGTTGTAAATTTTCCATTATCGTTTATTCATTTTTACATTGAATAGTCTGGTTTCCATAACTGCAATGTCTCTGTATCTGCTGCTGCATTACCAATGTGAATGGCTATAGAGGCATCCCGCGCAGTATCAACATTTGACACAGGCGTCCTTTTATTTCTTATACAATCAAAAAAATCGTTCAAAGCAAATACAGTTGGTTCCACATCTTCCTGGCCCGGTTTCAAAAAAGGTATCTCAACAGCTTTGCCTTGTGTAACCGCTTCTATTGTCGCACCGGTAACGCCATCAACCGTTCCTCTTTTATTGTCTGTTGACTCTGCATATATCAATGCCTTCTCTCTCTGAATTTCCACAGTTGCTTTATCGCCGAGAATGCGGATGCTATAACCATTATATGCATTGGACAAAACAGAAGTGCAGGCTGATTTTACTCCGTTTGGATATTCATATAACACACGGATATTATCATAGGTTTCGCGGCCATCCTTCCAGTAATTAATACCTGCCATTCCTGTTGCTTTCAATGGATGACTACCGAGTAAATAATTGACCATATCTATCTGGTGCGCACATAATTCCGATAATGGTCCGCCGCAATATTCACGATACATCCTCCAGTTAATGATTCTCTCCATTGCAGGATCTTTTACAGGATTTCGCCAGTTGGAGTTGCGGTTATACTGGCATTCAAAATGGGTGATCTTTCCCAACCAACCCTTATCAATGACCTCTTTTACTTTATGATACAAACCATAATACCTGTATTGATAGCCAATCTGGAAAACGAGTTTGCTTTCTTTTACTTTTTTTACCAAATCAATCGCCTGTGGAATATCAAAGCTCAAAGATTTTTCCAGGTAAACATGTTTGTTTGCCTGTATAGATGCAACAGACATCGGGTGATGGAGGAAAAGCGGAGTAGCTATTATAACCGCGTCAATCGTTTTATCTTCCAGTAATTTCCTGTAATCCGAATAACCTTTTGCGCCTTTGACAGCATACTTCAACCCGTTCTGCAGATTTTCAGGAATAATATCGCAACATGCAACCAAATCAACGCCTTTCATTTCTTTTACTAAAGATGCAAGCCCTGCACCACGTGATCCTGAGCCTATCAATCCAAGCCGGATCGTGTCATTTGGAGGTGCATTTTTCGCAAAAGATTTTAACCCTAATATTGATAAACCCGAAAAAGCGATGGCACTTGTAGCAACAAATTTCCTCCTGGATATTCCATTACTCTTCATTTCAAAAATTTGAAAGTTAACACAAAGAGAAACCGGCGCAGAAATTATAGCATATTTATGAGACAATCAAAGAATTATGCTATGCAATCGTATGCTTCAATTGAGAATTGAAAGAATGCAAGCCCCTTAAAGGAAAAACAAGGTGTGGCAAATATTTTTATACCTTAAATTTCGCAGTTGAATAAGTTTTCAATTCAACCAGATTAACCGGAACAGGCTGCGGATTCCAATAGTCACGTATCACAAGCGCTGCACCAAGCGCAGATGCCTGGCCCACTGCTGCTGCGTATACTTCGAGCTGTGGAAATGATGCTGCAACCAGGTGCATGAATACAGGGTTCATCCCAAAACCACCATCAACAAATATTTTCTTTACTCCGGTATCACTGAGCACCAGTTTTGTTGACCGAACCTGCTGCACTATGATATCCGCAATTAATTGATGATAGGCTTCTTCGTAGGTTTCAAAATCGGACAGATTTCTTTTTTCAAACTGCGACTGGTTGACCATGGCAGTATCACCATTCGTTTTTCCTGCAGTCTGTAATAAATCCGATCTTTTTATCAATGCAGGGTTGTACCCGACAGTTTTATAGTACGCAGCATCTTTATGAAAATATGCAGCCAGTTTTTTTACCTGCTGCTCGTGTTCATAGCCTGCAAACAATCGGGATGCTTTAACCGTTTTGCCGGTAAAAGAAATATAACACAGGCAATCATTGTGCAGTTCGTAATCTGACAATGCAGAATGGTTAAAAGGGTTGAGACTGATACACCAGGTTCCGGTCGACAGCAAAATAAATGGTTCGCTGAATGATTGCAGGTATGGTATCAATGCGGAAGAGCTATCGTGCAGTCCGATACCAACAGCAATAGCCTTTCCATTTGTTTTTATTTCTATGGCCTTTGCTGCAGATCGGATCGGCGCCAGTTTGGTTTCAATATTTTCTTCAGCCACCCACGCATGGTATTTATTTGCAGTAAAATCCCAGAGACTGGTATGACAACCAATACTTGTCATGTCCGATACAGGCACCGCTGCCAGCAGGTAACTTAGATATTGCGGGAGGTGTAAAGAATATCTCACGTTCGCATACACCCCGGGCTTTTCATTCTTCAGGCGATACAGTTGCAGCCCCGAATTTAAATTACCAAGTACCGGCGACGCCGTTTGCTTCGACACCAAATGTTCGCCACCATATTTATCATAAAACTTTTTTTGAAGCGAAGGTGGATAAGGTTTGAGATAATTATATAGGGGAAGTACCAACTTTCCGTTTTCATCAATGTGCACAAAACTGGCTCCATAGCCCGAGAAATTAACCGCACTAATATCAAATCGACTATCGGCTATTATTTTTTTAAAAGAATTCACCACCCATTCGCCGACAGCCTTAATATCTTCACACAAAAAGCCGTCTTCGTCTTTTATCTCTTCAAAGGTTTTTGAATCTTCGTACACTACACGGTATTGCTCATCAAAAACCAATAATTTTTTATTGGTTTTACCTATATCAAATACGGCTATATGTTTCATTGTCATTTATAAACCGGTGGATACTGTTTTCGCCCCGCGGTCTTTTACAAGATACTCGCGAACATTTTGATTTCTGAATAGTTCAACGGGATTTAATGCACCACCTGCACGCATTCTCGCTTCTGCAACCAAGGGACGCAGATCGTGACGGAACGCATTTTGCAAGATTTCCTGGGCCATCACCACATCATTATTATTCTGTGCTTCAGCGAGTTTTTTTCGATCAACAGACAAAGCCTGTGCATAGCTGATCAGGATCGCTTCCACAGATTGCAGCAAATCTTCCAGGGGATCTTTTATATTATGGCTTGCATCAATCATCCAACCCAGGTCGGTAGTATGATTCATCCCCTTCGCATCCATTCCTTCCACCAGTTCATTAAATATGAGAAATAGCTGGTAGGGGCGGATACTTCCGACGGTGAGGTCATCATCTCCATACTTACTATCATTAAAATGAAAACCGCCGAGTTTCCCTTCCATTAACAATAAGGCGACAATCTGCTCAATATTCGCATTGGGCAGATGATGGCCAAGGTCAACCAGCGTATAGGCTTTGTGACCTAGTTTGTTTGCATATAATAGTGACTGTCCCCAATCGCCTACTGTCATGGAATAAAAATTCGGTTCAAACGCTTTGTACTCCACGAACATTTTCCACTGCTCAGGTAAGGCAGCATATACTTCCTGAAGGCTTTCCAACGTATGTTGAAATGCATTTCTGAAATTCAATTGACCGGGAAAACAGCTTCCATCGCTTAACCACACTGTCAATGATTCAGAACCGAGTTCGATACCGTATTTAATTACTTCTATATTATGATCCACAGCTTGTTTACGCACTGATTTATTCACATGCTGCATGGACCCGAATTTATAACTCCACTCCTGCCCCGGCTGATCCTGGAATGTATTGGAGTTCATCGCATCAAACTTTAACCCGTTCTGCGAAGCCAATGCTTTTATATGCGACGCATTTTCAGGGATATCCCAGGGAATATGCAGCGATATCGCGCCACTTGATTGGTTCAATGCATGAATCAAACCAATGTCTTCTATTTTTTCCTCCAGGCTGCGCGGTTCACCGCCACCACTGAATCTTCCGAAGCGCGTACCGCCGGTACCCAATGCCCAGGAAGGAATAGCAACCTGGAAATCAACCAGCATCTTAATAACGCGTTCGCTGCTTTCTATTTCAGATGAAATAAAATCAAGTCTTCGTTGGTGATCTTTTATCCCCGATTGATTATGTTCTTCTATTTTATACTTTTCAATCTGCATGGCATATCGTTTCTGGCAATATCAAGGTAAATAAAAAACTTCTTTCAATGGAATACTGACCGGTGAGTTGTCAGGATTTGTCTGCATGATATCTTTCATGTACGCCCACCATTTCTTCATGACCGGCAATGCCGGCAGTTCATCTAATTTTGTTTTATCATCAATGGTCAAACAGCCAAACAGGTCATTTGTCTCCTCATCCAGGAAGATGGAATATTCCTTTACACCAGATTCTTTGAGCAATGATTGCAGTTCCGGCCATAACTCGCTATGCCGTTTTTTATACTCAGCTTCAAAGCCTTTATACAATTTCATTTTAAACGCTACACGCGCCATACAATAATTTAAACCGGTTTTTACCGCAGGAAACCCATTGCCACGCCGCCGTCTACATTCAATGTATTGCCAGTTGATTTATTCAACAAGCCTCCTACAAACGCGTAGCATGCATTCGCGATATCTTCCGGCAATATCATTTCATTCAGCAATGTGCGCTTTGCATAATACGCAGGTAATTCCTCCACTTTTACGCCATAGGCTTTTGCACGGCCTTCCGCCCAACCACCAGCCCATATATTGCTGTCAGCAATAACCGCATCGGGGTTCACTGTATTTACCCTTATTTTATCACCCCCCAATTCGGCTGCAAGTAACCGTGAGAGATGGGCCTGTGCTGCCTTGGCGGATCCATATCCAGCGTTATTCGGACCAGCAACCACACTGTTCTTGGAAACGATATTAATGATATCTCCGCCAAAACCCTGCTTGCGCATGATTTCAACGCCCAGTTTCGAAATCAGGAATTGTCCTTTCACCAATATATTATACAGCTTATCCCAGTCTTCAATACTATGATCTGTTAACGATTTGGAAATACTGATTCCTGCATTGCTCACAATAATATCTACTCCGCCGAAAGCAAGTACCGCTGCAGCAAATGCTTTTTCAATAGTTGCGTTGTCCGTAACATCCAGCAAAGTGGATGAAGCCGCATCCCGTCCAAATTGTTTTTGAAATTCATCCATAGCGGTTTTCATCCTTTCTTCGTTGATATCGTTGATAACAACGCAAGCGCCTTCTTCGGCAAACCGCTTTGCAATTGCTTTCCCGATTCCACCCGCACTGCCTGTAATCAAAGCTACCCTGCCGCTTAAGGATTTTGGCTTTGGCATACGTTGCAGTTTCGCTTCTTCCAACAACCAGTATTCTATATTAAAAGCCTCCTGTCGCGGCAATGAAGTGTATTCGGAAATCGCTTCCGCACCTTTCATTACATTGATAGCATTAATATAGAACTCGGCGGCTACCCTTGCCGTTTGTTTATCTTTTGCAAAAGTGAACATACCAACACCAGGATATAATATCACAACCGGGTTTGCATCACGTATGGCCGGGCTATTCGGATGCTTGCAGGTGTTATAGTAATCCCCATACATTTCCCGGTATGCCTCAAATGCGGGTGTTAGCTTTTCTTTTATTGCCGCTATGTTTGTCAGATCGTCAGCAGCAGAAAGTCCGAGTACGAGCGGAGAAATTTTTGTGCGTAAAAAGTGGTCCGGGCAACTGGTTCCCATCGGTGCCAGCCTGTCCAGGTCATTTGAATTGATAAATTGCAATACCCGGTCATCATCAGTAAAATGACCAATCATTTTTACTTTAGATGAACAAAAGCCCCTTAATACCGGCGCTAACTGCGCCGCTTTTTGTAAGCGATCTTCCTTCGGTAAGGATTTTATTTTTTCGCCGCCAAATACGGGGCGGGTTTTACCATAATTATCTTCGAGGTATTGCGCGCATCTTTCAATTACTTCCAGTGTGTTAATGTAACTCTCATACGCTGTATCGCCCCAGGTAAATAAACCATGTGAACCCAGCATGATGCCACGTATGCCAGGATTTTCCTCCAGGCATGCTTTTAATTTCAGACCCAAATCAAATCCGGGGCGCTGCCACTCGACCCAGCCAATCGTTCCGTTGAATAATTCCTTTGTTATCTTCCTGCCATCTTTTGCCGCGGCAATCGCAATTGCTGCGTCGGGATGCAGGTGGTCAATATGTTTGAACGGAAGAAATCCATGCAGCGGTGTATCTATTGATGGCGCTTTGGAAGCCAAATCATAAATACAGTGATTGAACAGCTCCACCATTTCATCTTCATGGGCCAGGCCACGGTATACATTTGTGAGTGACCTCAACCGATCAAGATAGAGTGCGGCCAGGCCATTGCGCTTCATACTACCCAGATCGCCACCGCTTCCTTTAATCCACATCACTTCTACTTCTTTTCCTGTTAAGGGATCTTTTGACATTAACCTGCAGGAAGTATTGCCACCGCCATAGTTTGTTAACCGCAAATCGGCGCCGAGTAAATTGGAACGATATACCAATAACCCTACTTCATCCCCTGCAAGCTCTGCTGCTTTTTTATCATCCCAGAGGTAGGAAACATGCTTAAACTTTGTTACTGCTGTGCTCATAGTATCTTTAATTTAATAAAATTAGTTTAACGATTTACAGAAATAATTTTTACGGGGCCCATTAGGCCTGATGGTAACAATTTTGAATTTGCCTGGTAGTAAGTCATGGTCGTGTAAGTGACTTTGTTGACCACATTGGGTTGCGCATCGCCAATCAGGCGGTTTACCCATAAGTTCGTTACACGTATTTCCAATTTATTTTCTCCCGGTTTAAGTACACCTGTCGCATTAATACGAAATGGATAATGCCATAGTATGCCCAGTGATTTACCATTAACCAGTACTTCGGCTAGGTGTTCAACTTTGCCGAGATTTATCCAAATCTCATTTTCTTTTTTAAACCACTCTGCACCTGCCTGTATTGCTTTCGTATACGTTGCCGTACCTGAAAAAAACTTTATGCCTGCCTCCGCATTATCGGTCCATGAGCCCAGGCCACTCACCTGCGTGGTAGCAGGTGCCCCGCGATTCTTCTGAAAATTGATTCCCCATGAACCGGTAACGGTTGCCAGTTCCTCTTCTTTTACAACAGGTAATTCAACTGAAGTTTTCGTGGCTTTATTTTTAAACACTACAAACAATGCATCACCGGGTTCCATGTGCAGTTTAACTCTCGTAATGCCATCGGCAATGCTGTATGAAAGCGGCGCGGTTTTACCTGTTTCTGCAAACCATAGCTCTGGAATTTTTCCCGTTACCCGGAATGTCGCTTCAATATCGTCGACGCGTTCATTCCTGTTATTTATCCAATAAATTTCCCGATCGCCTGTTGTGCGATGAACGAACAACAACTTTGTATTTGCCTGCGTTTTATTGTACGCAAAATCAGGAGTAATATTTAATACAGGCAATACATCAATCAATGGTTTGCCTGTAAATACTTTGGCATTATTACTTCCCCATATTTGATCCACCAGTGTATTGAATTCAGTTTGATTGTCATTCAAACCCGGTGTTGCGATTGGTTTTACCCCTGTTATTGTCGCGCCTGCTTTTACCAATACACTTAATTTACGCAGTACCGGCAATGACATCCGGCTGGCATTGCTATCTATTACCAGTAACCGATAACTCATGCCACTGGGTGTCACCAGTTTTCCGTTTTTAAATGAAAGCAGGTTAATCAATGCATCCGCATTAATAAAATCAAATTTGTATCCTTCCGGAATATCTGGCAATTTCTTTCCAAAAAGCGATGTGATATTATTGTCTTCGCCATAATAATAAACTATATCAGCAACAAACTTTCCTTGCTGTAAAAGATAAGAACTGCGGCTCAAATATGCAGTCCATGCTTTTGCCTGATCGGCCCATGTTTCATGACGATTAAACCATTGACCGAATGGCCCGAGACCAAGGCCGGGAATTTTCTCATCGGATGGCTGATGAACTGAAGTATGAACGACAAAACGGTTTAATCCGTGTGCCAGTTCAAGATCGGCGGTAGCTTTCAGGTTTCCCGGAGAAAAAGACCATGCCGCTCCTCCTATTCCGAAGGCAGTAAATGATTCAGCAGCGACAGTATTCTGGCCATAAATATGTGCCACTGATGCAGACTCCATTATGTCTGAAAGATATTTTGTCTGGCTGAATCCATTCACGACACTGGGTGTCCACATGGCTGCCATCGGGATTGCAGCTTTCCTTTTTACTTCCATACCATCTGCAATAATGGCCCTTCCATCTTCATGTGATTCGGTGTAGCGCTTCATGCCGCGTTGTGCCAGTATACCCGTTAACGCGTCATAATGATATTCCACTACCAAATCACCGAGTGTCTTCCTGTAATCGAATAAAAATTGTTCGCTTGCCTCCGCGCTTCGCACGATGTGACCAGCGATTACCGGCATCCACGGAATCATACTGTAACCGCGGCGTTTTTGAAATTCCTGCAGCATATTACCCGTCCAGTTCTGTGCACCTGCTTCCCAGCTATCATTCACCATAAACCGTAAGCCACCTTTATCACCCATCAAACCACCTGTTGCGCTTTTATACTGATCAAGATAATTTGTAAAATATCTATTAATAGCAGCGGGATCGAGTTTATCCACTTCCAAACCGGTTGCTTCGGGTGAAGCAGGATGATTATTAATACCCATCAATGAATAGCCAAAACGGATGATGCTCCAATTGCCGGCAGGTGCAGTCCAGTGTAATGAACCATCGTTGTTCAGCTTATCAGTAATATCTATCACATCGTTTGTCCCAATGATATCGCTGGTAGCCGGAGTTGCTTTATCGTATAGATTCGTAGCAGGGGCGAATGCTGCCTTTTCTTCAAACATATTTATACGGGATGCAGTATGCAACACCAGTTCGCCAATATCTGTGCCCGCGGGAGGTTTCGGAGCCCCACCACCCATCATTGCCATCAATCCACCAACGGCGGGCGGGTTCCTTACTGTCACCCTGAAATACTTTGCTGTTGTGAATGGTATAGCAATTGTTTGCTGCAGTACATTACCGGCGGGTATGTTACAAATGAATCTAAAATTGACACCATCATCGCATGCTTCAAGGCGACGATTATCCTTTAATTCACCATATAATCCAAATGGGCCCCTGTCACCGCCGCCGACCATTGTGACAGCCTTGATCGTTACTGGTTCATTAAATGAAAACTGGATCCATGCAAATCCTTTTGCAGTATCTGATGGTAACAAATTAGTTGTACCAAGATCGCCATCTGTTAATTGCACCAGGTTAAAGTTGCCACCGCTGGAACTTACAACCGCAGCTAATTCACTCAATGATTTATCTGCCTCGGGGAATCTAAAAGCGATTACCTTGATGTCCTTACTAAAAACCGGGACGGCTTCGCCCGGGGAAGTTTCTGAAAGCCCTGCCTGCTTCGGTATATTCTGAAAAGGGCCAGTCACAGCAGGGGGTTTTGCAAGCACAATGTTTTTGGTGCCGCCTTTTACCCTTGTTTCGGTCCATACTATTTTCTTCATGCCATCTTCCGCCTGTACCCAGGGGCCACCACTTTCACTCCATCCAGGTGAACCTGCAATGGCCATTTCAAGTTTTAATGAATCCGCCAATTTTGTCGTGAATAGAAAAGCATCCTTCCATTCAGGTGTCATATAGGTTAACCGTTTTTCGGTAATCTGTGGTGTCATCAGGCTTGCGTCGAAATTCTGAAACCCACCAATACCTGTCCTGTGCATCCATTCCAAATCTTTCCGTATGCCCTCTTTCGTAATATTTCCATTCATCCAATGCCACCATACCCGGATCTTCGCCGCGTCAGGCGGTGAAATAAAATTTTTATAGACATTATCAATTGCCTGCGTGAATGCAGACAATGAAATGGTCGTTGCGACTAAATATAGTAAGCTTCTCTTCATCATACCATAAAAGAACCTTAAGGTCCAGGCACAATTATCAATAAAATCTCCTATCCCTGTTCTCAGTAATTCTTACAATCGCATCATTCTTAGTTCTTCAGTGAATTACCATACCCCACCAACAATACCGAAGCAATAATTACGATTATCCCAAGTATAATTGTATTAATCGTTTTTTTATTAACTCCTTTCCATTCTCTCAACACCAGTCCCCACATATTCGCTACGAGAATGATAAACGCCATGTGCAATATCCATGAACTTGCACCATTGCCCATCTTGCTTTCGCCCATGCCGTAGAAGAAGAATTGTAAAAACCATGTGGTCCCCGCCAGCGCTGCAAAAACATAATTAGAAAGCAATGGTGTTTTTTTATTGCTGTAATCTCCAAATGTTTTATTGCGTGCATTGAGGATCATACACCAGATAAAATTGGTAGTCAATCCGCCCCACAGGACTACCACATAAGTCACATTATTCTGGTATAAAAAATTACCATCGCCGGGATGAGCTCCTTTCCATATTTCATTTGCAGCATCCGCCATTGGTTTGCCCGCTTCCAAACCAAAGTTGAAACAAGCGCTTAACACCCCGGATATAATTGATACAAACAACCCCAACCCGAATTTATATTCCGTCTTTGCAGCCATCCCATGCGGATCGGTGGCAGCAGACAATTGTTTTTCTTTCATCACGCCTGCCCTGCCACAAATAACAATACCGACAATACAAACTGCAAGGCCTGCCAGCACAGTCATTCCCCAATCGGAGCCTGTCATCATACTGAATGTATCCTTACCCTGTTTGGGGAAAAAGTCATAATAAACAGATGGAATGATGGCACCGAATACCATACACAATCCGAGAATGATACTGCTGCCCAATGAAACGCCGAGATACCGCACACCAAGCCCGTAGGTTAGCCCACCAATACCCCATAGGACACCAAATAAATAAGCTAACCCGATTGTTGAACCACTGGACTGGCGAATGATTTCTGTAAAGTTTGGTATTGTCAGCCATGCAGCGACCGGCGGTACGATGAGCCAGGAAAACAAGCCCCCCACAATCCAGTAGCTTTCCCATGCCCAACCTCTTACCTTTTTATAGGGAATATAAAAACTGCCCGACGCAAAGCCACCTATGAAATGAAAGATTACTCCTAAGATTACCTGCATTCTTCAATTTTTTTCGCTACGGCAAATGGATTTGGCCAAATATAATAATGCCAAAACAGGCAACTGTGATGTACTGTCATTGCCTGCTAACCAGTAAGGTAATGAAAAAACAAAGGCTACCGGATTCGTTCTGCTTCTTCGTTCACTTTGTTCCTGTTTGCAGCGCGGATACTGCTTTTTCCAAAACTGCGGGAGTAGGTTAATTTAAACACCTGGTAGAGTGCGGTCTCATCTCTCCAGTTGGACCATGTATCAATATGAAAAGCAATGGGAGTCATACCACTGATATGTGTATGAATGCTGAAGGTTCGGAACAAATCCGGCAAAGACAATTGAAAATTGCCTCTGTCATTTTTTAGTTTTTTGGCAACGCCAAAGTTGACTACACCAAAACCCTTCATTGAATTCGTTCCTTCGTAAAAGGGGAAGTTGTACCAGCCAGCCAGTTCAATTTCAAAATTGCGTGGCAACTGAAAGTTTTGACTCGCATTCAGGTTCTGGAAAACAAAAATCTTTTCTGCCGGCTGAAGACTGTAGGACACTTTATAATTGCGCAGGGAAGTAGTGCTTCCTGCAGTTACCCTCCACCATGGAGTAACCTGAAAAGAATAATTGATAAAGAGGTTGATGCTTCGCTGGTAATCCAGGTTTTGCGGCGAGGATATACCAATATCCTTTGTTTCATTGCCCGTGATCTGGTAACGCAGTACGGGGTGTAAGTCATATTGAAATGAAAGTCCTGTATTCAATTTCCTGCGGTTAAACTCTGCTTTCACAACATCTGTCAGTGTTGGTTTCAATAAAGGGTTTCCCGAAAAAACAAATGTTGGATCATTATAAAAAAGATTGGAAATCAAATCGGAATAGGATGGCCGGCTGATGCGGCGATTGTAAGTCAATGAAAGGTTATTACGATTATCAAAATTATATGTATAAAGAAAAGTGGGGAAAAATTTCGCGATGATGAAGGATGATTTGTTGATATTGATATCCCTTCGCCAGTATTCATAACGCAGACCTGCCTGAAGGGTAGATTGTTTATTGATGGAATACCGCAATTGCACATAGGCTGCTGCGATTTTTTCGTTGCTGAATACTGCGCTTTGCGAACGGGGATCTGTTTGCCAGTCATTATTGATGATCCGTTCCACTTTACTATTATTACTGTTTTCCGAATAACTGGTTTTACCACCAAATTCTGCATGCAGTTTGCTGCCGAATTGCGTGGAATAATCCATCGAAAAAGTAATCGCAGTGATACTAGAAATACTTTCTCCCCGGTTTCCTGATGTAAAGTTTGAATCAGCAGGCGTTATTTCATGTCCGTAACGATCGAAATAGGTAGCATTGATTATAGCAGGACTGTTGTTAACATAGTTGATATAGCCCGCATCCAGATTAAGTTGTGACTTACCAGAAAGTTTATGCCGGGAATATGCGGAGGCTATTATATTATGTCGCTTTATTTTACCCTCGGACAAAGATGCATAGGCCATGTATTCGCCGTTGTCATACGTCCAGGATCCGTCGTTATCGGTAAGGTTACGTGGAGCACTAGTCGAAAAAACAATATCACCACCAAAAGTATTCTTTGTACCCGGGCTGATTTCTCCAGACAGGTTTACATTATGTGTGTTCTGAAAACGGCGTGACATACCGGAGAAAGTAGCAAAGGTATTTCCGTCGAAAAGCAACTTTTCGTTGGTACCACTACCCCTGAAACCTGATCGGCTGACATCGTGCATGTATGAATAGGCAGCATAAAGGTTTGCCTTTTTGAAACCATGCGATAAAGCCAGTGATGCTACCGCTTTTTCCCGGTAACCATAACCCACAGTGGCAGACGTGTTTATTTTCGTTCCCTCCTGTTCACTTTTCTTAAAAACAATATTGATGATCCCCGCGCCACCGTCCGCATCATACTTTGCCGTGGGAGATGTGATTAATTCTATCTTCTCAATATTATCTGCAACGGTACTTTCCAGCAGGTTCATCAACTCATCCATTGATAAATTTACCCTTCGGCCATTAAATAATACCCTCACCCCGGCCTGCCCGTTGAGCATAAACTGGTTATTCCTGCGGTCGGTAATCACACCGGGCAGTCTCTCCAATACCTGCAAGGCATTACTTCCTTTCGTAGAAAGGCTTGCCTGTATATTATAGCTTATTCCGCCTGCTGTATATTTTATCAATTCTTTTTTTGATCTCACTGTCACTTCACCCAGTGCAGCACGCTCTTCCGCGAGTGAAATGGCTGGTAAAGCGATATCTGAATAATCGGGCGATACAATAAAAGCATCACTATAAGAAGTGATGTATCCAATACTACTAACCCGTAGAAAATAATTACCGGCAGAGAGATTATTAAATTGAAACAGACCAAGGCTATCTGATGCAGTTCCCATCACTACACTGCTATCAGCAGTACGATGAACGACTACATTCGCTGATGCGACCCGTTCGCCTTTGAACGTCACGAGCTTTCCTTTTACCTGTGAAAAAGCTGCGCAGGAATTAAAAAGAATGACGAAAAGAATTATGATAGTTCTCATTTTTTTTGAAATGTTTTCCAAATTAAATGAGCGTTTCCCGTTTAAGTACAATACTATTGACCACCCGCTACCCTCAATTGACCAGTTGAATAACGCGGTATTTTCACCGGCTATCCCCTGAATAGTACAGATGGTCAATCTCAGCAATCATTTTATCCATCCTTGGACGAAAATTGACCGGTAATTGATACATTTATCGGCATGCGAAACTGGTTTGTCAAATACAGGTTGTACCATATACCTTTCTGGATTGCTTATCATTTGCTGTGGATGATTATCAATGTTGGTAGTCTGGAAGGCATGGTCACTTATCTTTTTCGTGGAGAAGTGCCGGTAAAGTTTATTGGTTATATTATTTTCCAGGCAGCAGGAGCCTACTTTAATTTATATTTTCTTATTCCCCGTTTTTTATACCCGGGAAAATACAAAACGTATATCGTGCTCGTGATTTCCACGATACTCGTTTGCTCCGCCTTTATAACAGCGGGGTATTACCTGAATGCCTGGGTTTCGGAAAGAACATTTACCGAGTTGTTTGGTAAACGTACCGATCAATTTTTCAATATCTTTTCGATTAATGCATTCCCTTCTACCGTCGGCGCCATGACACTTGCGATGAGTGTAAAACTTGGCAAGAACTGGCTGAGTGCCGAAAAGAAAAGATTGACGCTTGAAAAAGAGAACCTGGAAACCGAATTGAAATATTTGAAATCGCAGATCAACCCGCATTTTCTTTTCAATACAATCAACTCCATATTTGTACTGATTCACAAAAATCCTGACCTGGCTTCGGATTCACTCGCTTCCTTTTCTGAAATGCTCCGTTACCAGCTATATGAGTGCAATGAGAAGGAAATACCTCTTGGAAAAGAATTGAAATTTCTGGAAAACTTTATTGAATTGGAAACGCTGCGCCTGCATGAAGACCAGACTGAACTTTCATTTGAAATCAACCACTCATCTGTAAATGGAAGTCATATTGCGCCGTTTATGTTATTGCCATTTGTTGAAAATGCTTTCAAACATTTATCGAAAGGAAGATCGCGTCAGCACTATATCAAAATGTATCTGACAGTGAAAGACCAGCAGTGGCTGGAGTTGAATATTGAGAATAGTAAAGATGGTGAAGCCGCAAAAAACCTGCCGGGTATTGGCCTGGCCAATGTAAAACGAAGATTAAATCTGGTGTATCCAGGCAAGCACACATTGGATATCAGGGAGGAAATGAATAAATTTAAAGCAGCATTGACTATTGATTTAACATGAAAATGAAATGTGTAATAACTGATGATGAACCGCTGGCCAGCGAGGGCCTTGCTCAATATATCTCGGTAGTGGATTACCTGGAACTGGCAGCCATTGCTCAAAACCCGCTTGAGTTGAACAAAATACTGGAGACACAATCCATCGATCTTATTTTTCTCGATATACAAATGCCTTTTATGTCGGGTCTTGATTTCCTGAAAATAAAAAACAACCTGCCGTCTGTAATATTAACCACTGCTTATCCTGAATATGCACTCGAGGGTTTCCAGTTTGATGTGATGGATTATTTACTGAAGCCAATTACATTTAACCGGTTTCTCAAGGCCACTAATAAAGCAAGAGATTATTACTTATTAAAAAATCAGAAACCAGAAAGCAATGTCCCCGCGCCTGATTATCTTTTTATTAAGTGTGAAAATAAATATGAGAAAATACAAATTGGTGAAATATTGTTTGTCCAGGCTTTACAGAATTATGTACTGATATATACTACGCATGGAAAGTTTATGACCTTACTCCCGCTGAAGACGGTAGAAAGCTACCTGGATAATGGCAGGTTTATGCGTGTACATAAGTCATACCTTGTTTCCATTTCCAAAATTGACAGCATTGACAACAATGATATCCGTATTCAAACCCATACCATTCCCATCAGCAGAAACCTTCGTGAACAGGTTATTGATATTGTAGTGAAAAGTAAGTTGATGAGTAAATAATTTTTACCCTGCAGATTATTTATTCTTTATCCAAACTTTGTAATCGTCTCCGGGTTTTACGTTTCCGATCAGGAAATAGGGTATGGCAGTAAATTGTAATTGTTCTGATTTTTCATTTAATGCAATTCCACCAATTACATTTATTCCTCCAGGCAAATCCGCAGTGTATTTAATATCCTTTGGAGAAACTGTAGCAATTCTCAGCTTGTCCAGGCCCGGATTACGACTGCCCAACACGCTGTGCAAAAACCCAGCTCGAAGATTTTTAACATTAAATCTCGCACTATAAATCTATCAAAGTATGTAGAACTTCCGGTTTCAACATCACGTTCTGTCGCTTTTGGCTATTCAACCTTTTCAGGATTGGAGGCGTTGGTCTCCATCCACCGGTTTGCAATCGGTATTCAAATTGTAGCCCTTAGGGTTTCTCATCCATTCGGTTAAAGGCAGCCCGGGAGGGTTTTACGCTGAAACCTGCCCAGCTTAAGCCGGGATTACCTGTTATTAATTACCACATTACTAAAAATAAAAAAGCCTCACTACATGTGAAGCTTTTTGGTGACCGCGTCAGGATTCAAACCTGAAACCTTCTGATCCGTAGTCAGATGCTCTATTCAATTGAGCTACGCAGCCATAAACCCGTTTGGGGCGGCAAAAATAAAACAAAAACCGGTGCGGACAAAATCAATATCAGGGTTCGAAAAGAAATTGTAACGACTGATTCTGAATGCCTCCTTTCTGTAGCTTTATTACTATGAAACTGCATTTTTGGGCAATTGGTAAAAATAATGAACCCTATGTGAAAGAGGGTGTTGAGGATTTCACTAAACGCATATCCAAATATTACCCGGTAGAGTGGAATATCATTCCAGTACCTAAAAACGCGGCCATGATGAGTGAAATGGATTTAAAAAAGAAAGAAGGAGAAATAATCCTGGACTGGTTGCAAAAAGATGATTACCTGGTAGCATTGGATGAATATGGTAAACAACTAACTTCCGAAACATTAGCAGATTTCATTCAGAAACGTTCCAATCAAAGCGTCCGCAAAATTGTTTTCCTTATCGGTGGTGCGTTTGGCCTGGATAAAGCGGTATTGGAAAGAGCAAATTATAAATGGAGTTTATCTCAATTAACCTTTCCTCACCAATTAGTACGGCTGATACTTGCCGAACAGGTATATCGTGCCTGTTCAATCATTAAAAACGAAAAGTATCATCATAAATAGTATTTTAGCCAATTAACAGATTATATCATGGAACTATCCCTGACGCTCATCATTATTATCATTACGGTTCTGGTTTCTTTGGGAGGCTTTAATAGCCAGAAAACAATTGACGACCTGATTTTTTATCCGCCAATGGTCAGCGAACGAAACCAATGGTACCGTTTTTTCACCTGCGGGTTGATACACGCAGATTGGGGACATCTTATATTTAATATGCTGGCGCTTTATCTTTTTGGGAGAAATGTTGAAATTATTTTTAGCCAGATTTTCGGTGATAAAGGGAAAATTATTTACCTCTTATTATATATTTCGGCGCTGGCCATTTCTGTTCTACCAACTTATTTCAAACATAAAAATGATTACCAGTACCGAAGCCTCGGCGCTTCAGGTGCAGTATCGGCCGTCATTTTTGCAAGCATTCTTTTTAACCCAATGACCGGTATCGGGATGTTTTTCATTCCTGTATATATAGCGGGATTCATTTTTGGTATTTTGTACCTTGTCATTTCACAATACCTCGAAAAAAAAGGCCAGGGCAACATCAATCATTCCGCACATATTTATGGAGCGCTATATGGAGTAGCTTTCACCATTATCGCAGGATATTTGCTCTCTGACTATCCCGTTTTACAAGGTTTTCTAGAACAAATCAAAAATGCAAGTCCGGGAGATTTTATTCAGATGGGGCGAAACTGATTTTTAATACCGATTTTGTCTCTGGCGTAATTTTGAAACGCTCATCAATCCGGTGACCGACAACCCAGATAATTTTTTTATCTGACTCAATCACCCAGATTTTTTCCTTATCGGTTTTGGACAGTTTTATATCAATAAAGAAACGGGCCAGTTTCTTTTTCTTCTTCATACCAAGCGGATAGAAATAATCTCCCATTTTCCATTTGCGGAGCAGGAGCGGGAATGTTATGTCTTTAAAATCTATTTGAGCAACCGAGTTGGCAGTTTGCAGTGGGCAGTTGCTTGCAGAAACAGTCTCCAACTGCAAACTGCCATTCCGATCGCTATCGGAAGCAAACTTTACATACTGAACATCGCTTTCAATTAAAATATTCCCGGCTTCCTCACTAACAACCGGCGCTATTATCAACCAGTTCCTGTTTTTAATAATACGATGCGATGATGATGCGACATACCTTCCGGATTCACTTTCCAGCAAAGCGATCACCTCATCTACCTGTGCAGCATGAAAATTAAAACCCTTGATTATCTCATAAACAATACTGTGAAGCGCTCCCGTCTTTTTTAATTTTAATACCGGGATATGAATTTCATTTCCCTTTTGTTCGCAGAGTTTTTTCTTTTGCAGCGCAACAGATTGGTGGTATAAAATTTCGATATCCCGGAAGCGCTGCAGGTTTTGCGATAAATTATTTTCGGCTTCCGGATAAATTTTTTCAATCAGGGGAATAACCTGGTGCCGGATATAATTTCGCGAATATTTATCCGATTCATTGGAGCTGTCCTCTACCCAATTCAATTTATTTTCTTTTGCAAAAGCCAATATTTCCTCTCTTTTTGCGAACAGCAAAGGCCGTATTATTTTACCTTGTTTAGGCAAAATGCCACGCAAGCCTGCGATGCCAGTGCCTTTGAAAAAATTCATCAGCATGGTTTCGATGTTGTCGCCGAGGTGGTGTGCTGTTAGAACATAGTCGGGAGTTGGGAGTTGGGAGCCGGGAGACAGGAGTTCAGCAAACCAGCTATACCGAAGATCTCTTGCTGCTACCTGGATAGAAGTTTTGTTTTTTGTTGCATAAAGCTGCGTCTCAAATTTCTTCACGAATGCTTCAACACTGTATTTTCGTCCCAATTCTTTTACAAACAATTCATCTCTTTCGCTTTCTTCGCCCCTCAATTGAAAATTGCAATGCACTATCGTAAAATCATATTCCGCCTGTTTGCACAATTCGCAGAGGACAACTGAATCTACTCCCCCGCTTATGGCCAGCAGTAATTTATCTTTTGGGTGAAAAAGATTATTTGATTGGATATATTCTTTAAACCGTTGAATCAATTTCATCAGTGCTCAAAATTGTTCTAAAATGTCAGTTCCTCATACGCACTCCGCAACTCCCCAAACGCATGCTTATCCCCCGCTTCCTTCGCCTGGTGCATTCCTTTTTCATACCATCGGATTGCTTCATCCGTTTGCTCGTTTCGTTCCAGCAATTTTGCGAGGTGATAGTAGCTGCCAATATACCCCGGCTCCCGGTCCAGGATCTCTTCAAATAATGCGCGGGCAGTTTTGTCATCGCCTAACTTTATGTATTCCAACGCCAACGCATGCTGTACAAAGCTGTCCGCAGGATTGACCCTGAGAAATTCCTTCAATTTTTCAATTCGCTCCATCTCCTTTAAAAATTTTCCTTTTATTATGCCCGGAAATTCACATTAACACTTATCTTTGATTTTTAGTTGCATAAACAACCTTTTTCGTTATCACTAAAATTGCCTTAATGAAGATTCTTGTTTGTATCAGTAAAACGCCGGACACAACGGCAAAAATAGCCTTCACAGATAACAACACGAAATTCGATACCAGTGGTGTACAATGGATCATCAATCCTTACGATGAATGGTATTCCCTGGTTCGTGCCATTGAGCTCAAAGAAAAAGACTCTTCCGTAGTTATACATCTTGTCACTGTTGGAACAGCAGATGCTGAACCTGTTATCCGTAAAGCGCTGGCGCTGGGAGGTGATGAGTCATTTCGTGTAAACGCAGATAGCCAGGATAGTTATTTTATCGCATCGCAGATTGCAGCTATCGCGAAAGAGGGTGCGTATGATCTGATATTTACGGGCAAAGAAACAATTGATTATAATGGTTCATCCATCGGGGGACTCGTAGCTGAATTGCTTGATATGCCCTATATAGCGCTTGCAACAAAATTTGAGCTGAACGGTAGTACTGCAAATGTCACCCGTGAAATAGAAGGTGGTGAAGAATTATGCGAAGCAGCTCTTCCCCTGGTAGTTAGTTGCCAGAAAGGAGTAGCTGAACAACGTATTCCGAATATGCGGGGCATCATGGCTGCACGTACAAAACCATTGAAAGTATCTGAACCTGTGGCAGTGGATGCGTTAACAAGTATTGCCAGTTTCAGTTTGCCACCAGCTAAAGCAGGAGTGAAACTTGTAGCTGTGGATAATGTAGCTGAATTGGCCCGGTTACTTCACGAAGAAGCGAAGGCATTTTAATCCTGTATGCCCTGAAAGGGAATTATGAGGGTCCCCAACCAGAAACAACAAACAATAACCCAGAAACATTCAATATGTCAGTTCTGATTTTCGTAGATACCGCAGAAGGCCATGTAAAAAAAGCTTCTTTAGAAGTTTTATCTTATGGGGCTAAAGTTGCTGAACAACTTGGGACCACTGCAGAGGGCGTAGTATTGGGAAATGCCACAGAAGATCTTGCAGCGCTTGGAAAATTTGGGGTAAAAAAAATTCACCAGGTCAATAATGAGCAGCTTGCCCATCTCGACGCCCAGGTTTACACAAATGTTATCGCCCAGGTAGCTGCAGCAACCGGCGCTACAGTAATTGTTTTTTCCAATAACGTAGATGGTAAAGCGATTGCTCCCCGCCTTTCAGCAAAACTGAAAGCAGGCCTCGTTTCCGGTGCGGTTGCATTACCAGAAACTGCAAATGGTTTTATCGTTAAGAAAAGTGTGTTCTCAGGAAAAGCTTTTGCGCACGTTTCTATCCATTCTGCTATAAAAATCATTGCACTCAACCCCAATGCATACCAGGTAACTGAAGGGCAGGGAAGCGCGGAAGTGATGGCATTTAATGCGACTGTCCCCACGCCAAAAGTAAAGGTGACAAATGTATCAAAAGCAAGTGGTGAGGTACCGTTGACAGAAGCGGAGATAGTGGTAAGTGCGGGACGTGGCATGAAAGGGCCGGAAAACTGGGGAATCATTGAAGACCTTGCAAAAGCTTTACATGCTGCCACCGCCTGCAGCCGACCGGTGGCTGATGCACACTGGCGGCCACATCACGAACATGTAGGCCAGACCGGTATCGCCATAGCGCCCAACCTCTATATTGCCATTGGCATTTCCGGGGCGATCCAGCACCTCGCCGGCGTGAACAGAAGTAAAGTAATTGTTGTTATCAATAAAGATCCAGAAGCGCCATTCTTCAAAGCCGCGGATTACGGTATTGTCGGGGACGCCTTCGAGGTAGTACCGCAACTTACAGCAGCCATTAAAAAGCTGAAAGGCGTGGCATAAAATTTTTGAACGTTCACTTGAGAGAAGCACAATGCGGTTGATTTTCAACCGCATTTTTTTTGATAAAATGCCTTAGTTTCGTGTGATATTTTATGAAAAAAATAGAATTGGAAATAGTGGCGCTGTCACACAGTATTACCCAAACCCATTCCTATGCTGTTGTGTTGGGAGAAGTGAATGGCCTCCGGCGTTTACCGATAGTAATTGGCGGGTTTGAGGCCCAGGCAATAGCCGTGGCTTTGGAAAAAATGCAGCCCAGCCGTCCTCTTTCGCACGACCTGATGAAGAATTTCATGAATGCTTTCGCGATAGACCTGCATGAAATAATCATTTGCGACCTGCAGGAAGGCATTTTTTACTCCAAACTGGTTTGTTCCTCAGATAATGACACAGTGGAAATTGATTCCCGCACATCAGATGCCCTGGCTCTGGCAGTCCGATTTGGATGCCCGATTTACACTTACGAAAACATACTGGAAAGTGCGGGTATCCTGATGGAAGACACAGCGACAGGTTCCAGCAAAAAGAAAAAAGTACAGACCATTACCAAAGACGACAGCGATTCCCCCACCGGCAAGGAAGATTTGAAAACAATGTCGCTGGAAGAACTGAATACTTTGCTGAATGACGTGCTGGAAAGCGAAGATTACATGCGGGCCATCGCCATCCGGGATGAAATAAATAACCGCAAAAAGAATTACTAAACGAATCAAAGAGAATAGTAGTAAACTAGAGTTTATCGGCTGTGTGCAGGTTATTCTTTGCGTCCATTGTGCATACTTCGTGTACTTTGTGGTTTACCTTCCGGCTCACAACTTAAAATTTATTGCCCCTTCGTGATAGTTTTTCCCAATTGCAAAATCAATCTCGGCCTGAATATTACCGCTAAGCGGCCAGATGGTTATCATGATCTTGAAACTTTATTCTATCCTGTTCACCTGAAGGACGTACTTGAAATAATTCATGCTGATAATCCGAAAGAATCGCTTCAATATTCATCAAGCGGAATTGCAATACATGATGACATTGAAAATAACCTTTGCGTGAAAGCCTACAATCTTCTAAAAAAAGACTTTCCTGCGCTTGCTTCCATAAAACTTCATTTACACAAAGCGATTCCGATGGGTGCCGGCCTTGGTGGTGGCAGTGCAGACGGGGCTTTTACTTTGAAATTACTCAGCGATCTTTTCAACCTCAACCTTTCAACTGATCAACTTATTTATTACGCTATTGTACTCGGCAGCGATTGTCCTTTTTTCATCGTTAATAAACCTTGCTATGCAACAGGCCGTGGCGAAATACTGGAAGAAATTAAATTAGATCTCTCCCCTTATAAAATTGTTATCGTAAACCCGGGTATTCATATCAACACTGCTGCCGCGTTTTCAAAAATAAAACCCGCTATACCTGCAAAGTCAATTAAAGAAATTATACAACAGCCAATTGCCACCTGGCGGCATGAATTAAAAAACGATTTTGAAGATGTTGTATTTGAAGAATACACTGAAGTATCCGTTATAAAAAATGAGCTCTACAAAACCGGGGCAATCTATGCTTCTATGAGTGGTAGTGGTAGCACTGTTTATGGGATTTTCAATCAATCGCAAACATTGTCATTCAATTTCCCGGAGGAGTATTTTGTTTATTTTGAACCACATAGGACTTAGGAAATATAGAAAAACACATATTTTGAAAATTTTACTATCTGAACCCTGGGTGTTCTATGTCCTATCTGCCGCGGCGGGACAGGTTATGGTTCAACGGTCCTTTGGCCCTGATTTGTAAACCTGTCCAAAACGGCCGCATTAGTAAGCTCCGGAAGGAGCTACCTTTTATAGAAATGAATATCCATTGTTTGATGGCTCCGGCGGAGCCTCCTTGATTACCAGACAGGTTACCCCTCCGTATTCTTTTGAAATGCTGTGGCTTTTTCTGCCAACAGAAGCCCTTCGGAAATTGCTGATGAAGTCCCGTATTTTTTTTATCTTGCAACAAATCCCGAAGCTATCCAACAGCATTTTCAAATAGTATACTTTCTCGAGCAGAACCTTGATTTACTCAATCACTAAGGTTTCCCTGCCGGTGCATCCCTGAAACAAGGGATAAGTTTCCCTTATTTGCAATACATATTTTTCATCCTACATTTTTAATGCTATGCAATCAATATTAAGCCTGTCTGAAAAAGGCCAATACTATCTTGAACTTGAAGAAAAATACAGTGCCCATAATTACCATCCCATACCCGTCGTACTCAACCGGGGTGAAGGAGTATATGTTTGGGATGTGGATGGCAAACGCTATTATGATTTTCTAAGCGGTTATTCGGCCGTCAACCAGGGACATTGCCATCCGCAGATTATAAAAGCTTTTACAGAACAGGCCTCAAAGCTGACATTGACCAGTCGCGCATTTCACAGTGATTCATTGGGTGAATATGCTAAATATATAACGGAGTATTTCGGCTATGATAAAGTATTGCCGATGAATACCGGCGTGGAAGCGGTAGAAACAGGTATCAAACTCTGCCGCAAATGGGCATATGAAGTAAAAGGAATAAAAGAAGGTGACGCGGTCATCATTGCCTGCGACAATAATTTTCATGGCCGCACGTCCACTGTCATTTCATTCAGTACGGATCCGCAATCAAGGAAAAACTTCGGTCCATTCATGAATGGTTTTGAGTTGATTCCCTACAATGATTTGAAAGCGCTTGCAAAAGCATTGGCTAATAAAAACGTCGCGGGGTTTTTAGTAGAACCTATACAAGGTGAAGCAGGTGTAGTGGTCCCCCATGATGGGTATCTTGCAAAAGCAAAAGAACTCTGCGAAGAAGCCAACGTGCTTTTCATTGGGGATGAAATACAAACCGGTCTCTCCCGCACGGGTAAACTACTTGCATGTGATCATGAAAATGTAAGACCTGATATTTTATTGTTGGGAAAAGCTTTAAGTGGCGGCACGATGCCAGTCAGCGCCGTATTGGCTGATGATGAAATAATGCTTACGATCAAACCAGGTGAACATGGCTCTACATATGGTGGCAACCCACTGGCCTGCAAAGTAGCTATCACCGCATTGGAAGTATTGAAAAAAGAAAAGATGGCAGAGAATGCAGCAATAATGGGACAGTTATTAAGAAAAGAACTGGAAGCACTGCAATCCCCGTTTATCAGCCTTGTAAGAGGGAAAGGATTATTAAATGCAATCGTGATTGCACATTCCAATAAAGAAGCGGCATGGGATCTTTGTTTGCAATTAAAAGAAAATGGCTTACTGGCAAAACCCACTCATGGTGATAAAATACGTTTTGCTCCTCCGTTGACAATTACGAAAGAACAAATCCTGGAGTCTGTGGATATTATCAGGCGAAGCCTGGAGATTCTAAATTGAAAGTGAAACTTTCAAATAAAGTAAAGATTAAAAAAAACGCCGGTCCCATCCTTTGTGTTCGAACATTAGGATTGTCTGTCAAAGCAATGAGATCCGCTTTTAAGACGCCCCTTTTTACTTTTGATTTTTTAATTTTTACTTGCTTCCTCTTCTTCTTCTTTCAGTTTCATATCAGGAAAAAAAGAAGCGAGCAACATAAGGGAAGAAGCAATAACAATCAGATACAATCCTGATTTTTTTTGCGGGCATTCGCCCATGTAGCAAGCTGAGATAATTATAAAATTGCGTATGGACCATCCGAGGTTAAAAGCACAAACGAGCAGGTTGGCCCGTTTGGTCCATATTTTTGGTACCAGCATGAAAAGGATATAGATACCGGAAAGAATAAAATGAAGAAGACCTGGCTTGCCGAAACTTGTACCGGTAGAATCAATTCCACTTACCGTAATATTTCCCATCGCGATATAAACCCATGGAGTAAAACAGGACACAATCAATAACAACGCCGACATTATCCCAATCCATTTGAACCATTTCATACTTGCTTCCTGTTTAGTGTATTCGTTAACATAAAAATTGCTACCCTGCTTTCCGCCCATTATCTGTTTTTACCTTCCGGATTTTGGGCCATTTTTCGCGAATATAGTCAGCTTCTATTATTCAGCCGGATCAAAAGATTTTGAAGTGTCTTTATTATCACGATGCAGTTTTTCGAGGTAACGCATCTTCAACCTGTCATAAAATGAATGGCGATCGATAAGGTAGGATGCCAGGCTTGCAATCATTCCCGCCAGCATCAGGTGAAATATTACGCTGTGCCTGTCGGTCATTTCAAGTACAAGTATCGCAGAGGTAAATGGTGTTCTTGTTACCCCGGTTAATAATCCAACCATTCCGGCCAGTATTAATAAATTGCTATCGGCTGCAGGTAGCTGAAACCAACCTGCAACAACAGAACCAATGCTTGAACCAGCTGCTAACGCCGGTGCAAAAATACCGCCGGCAGCTCCTGTTGTAAATGACAATATGGATCCCCCCATCCTTAAAAAAGGAATGTACCAGGGCAGGTACTTGTCATGGGTAAATAATGCATCCGTCATGATATGTTTACCTGAACCCAATGCTTTATCACTTATGAAAACGGCTAAACTCACCAATAATAACGCGCATACAATAATATAAACAATATGTTTACTCCTGCTTTGAAAGGTAGATTTCCATTTCAATAAAGCCAAAATCACTTTTGCCATCACGCTGCCGGCCAGTCCCGCTATGACTGCCACAAGCATTACTGCAAAAAATATCCACCATGACAGATTATTGACATCGGGATAGCCGAGATATAAATAGCTGCCCAGGAAGGCTTGTGCCGTCAAACCTGCAATGATCACCGCAGAAAAAAGGGCCGTTTTGTATAAACTGATATGCGTTTTTGTCAATTCTTCCACAGTAAACACAATGCCTCCCAAAGGTGTATTGAAAGCAGCAGCGAGCCCCGCACCAGCACCTGCCATTATCATATTGGCTTTTGAAATTTTTGGCCACCAGGCAGGCAACCATTCATTTATTTTCTTGAACACTGAACCTGCTATTTGTATCGTGGGCCCTTCCCTCCCTACTACCCCACCGCCCAATACCATTAATAAACTGGAGGCAATTTTTATAATGATAATACGGAGGCTCAGCAGTTTCTTTATTTTCGGTTCATCGGCTGTATCCGCCAACTCCACTGCTGCTATTACCTGAGGGATGCCGCTCCCTCTTGCATAGCTTGCATACCTCCGCACCAACCACCATCCACCCAAAAAACAAAGCGGAGTTATCAAAAAAAGCCAATAATGATTGATAGAAACAATAAAGGCAGTACCCGCTTCTGCCCACGAAAAAAGTTTAGCATAAAAAACGGCAATCACTCCTGTTACGAGTGATGCAAGCCAGAAAGGAACTGCCTGCAGGAGGTTATTCCTTACTGTTTCGTTGTTGATTTTATCGAAAAGTCTTTTCCCAGTTTTCCGTAACCGCAGCATTAATTTCTTCATACCATCTTACTAACGCTAAAAAAGTAAAGGTAATGCTATCGATACTAAGCCGTAGCGGCAAAAAAATAAAGGTTTCTACTTATAAATGTTTATATTTTTGAGAGCCATGAATTGTCAGTGCATAAAAAACTATCTTCTTACATTACAATTTTGGTCCCTGCTCATTCCTGCATTTGCACAGGTTGATACCTCACCGCATACTTATCCTGTTCCAGACAGCCTCCTCCAGTACAGTCATAAAAAATTAATTCCCGGAGAATATAAACTTTCTATACTTACTGCGCTCACTCATTTTCCCGAATTAAAAGAATTAAATGTAAAAATCAGGATCAAACAAGCCTATACTCCGCTAAGCACAAAACCTGATTTCCGGAGTATGTTTAAAAGAAAATCGAGGCGCACCTACGTTATAACCATCAGTAACAAAACAATAGATACCCTGACACACTTGTTATACAAAAATCTGAGCCTTGAAGAACGGATTGGCATCATTGGTCACGAACTCAGTCATGTGGTAGATTTTGACAGCAAAAACTTTTTGCAATCGCTCCGCAGTGCGATCGGCCATGTTTCAAAGCGATACCTTGATAGGATGGAGTTTACAACCGACAGTATTTGCATCAACCATGGATTAGGGAAATACCTTGAGGCTTACAGCCTGCATGTACGGAGTTCGATGCATGTCCATTACTGGCGTGGTGTTGACCATGTCTTTGAGAAAGACGACCATATTGAACGCTATATGAACCCGGCAACGATTGAAAGGTATATGATAAAAGCCCGGGCGGCTTCCCCCTCCAGGTAAAAAGAAAGCCCTGCCGACCACAGGCAGGGCTTCTAAAATGAAAACCAATACATTTTATAATCTGAACCCAATACTAACGCTCAATACACGATGTTTATTTTTTTCATCCGCAGAACTATTATCCCCAGACTGCAATTTTGCAAGTCCATAACCATAATTGACTGATACGATTGCTTTACGTCCTTCAACACCTATTGTACCATTCAACCCGTAATCAAAACGGCGCATAATGCCAAATCCCGCATTTTCTTCAAATCCTGTTGTTGGATCATCATTTGACCACTCTATCGTTTTATCGCTTGAAAACGCCTGGCCTAATATTTTACCATCAATCTTGTTTTTACCCGCCACACCCACAGCTACATACGGGCCTGCTCCAACGTAAAATTTAGACTCATCTCCAACCGGTGCTTTAAAAACTACATTTACCGGCAACTCGATATACATGGGATTGGTCGTTGCTTTGTAATAGTTCGCATCTGAGGGCTGACCAAATTCTGTTTTTGCCCCTTTACTTGTAAAAAATAATCCGGGCTGAACAGACAATACAGGCAATAAAGGAATATCGCCCTGTAACCCGATATGGAAACCTGTCAGCATTTTGTTGTCATTAACACTGCCATCGTCAGTAATAGTGATGTTGGAAAAGTTCACACCACCTTTTACAAATACAGCAGGCTGCTGCGCCTGCATAGATGAATAAACCAGCAACATAAAGCCAGTCATCAATACGCTCATTTTTTGTTTCATAATTGTTCGATTTTGATTTAGTTCCTTGTTTCCCAAGTACTTTGCCAAAAACTGCTTCAGGCATCTTTTTATTGCACGAAAGCCCGCGGCCAAATGATCATTATCCTTAATAAGTATTGTTTTAAAGCGGAAAAATCACCGTTGAGTCCTTTAATAAAATTGTTAAAATTTTCTGAGCGCTTACGTGAACCCTTGTAATCGGTTTTCTCCTGGAAACATCTTTCATTTGAGCTACACCCATGTTCATACAGCAAAATAAAGAAATCGATGGGTTGCTGTATAAAGCGCGGATAACTGAGTTTGCGTATGACAATACCATTTTAAATTACTTCACATTTCATTAACGTAATTGCGAAAATTTCAATTTGCCGCTACACGTAAACTATCCCTTTGTTCAACGATTCAAATCACTTGCTGAGCGAAATAAAAACCAACCCGTTGTTTGTGCCTCTATTTTTGACAGGTCAATTAAACAATCATTCATCAAACAAAAAATAAGTTATGAAAAATGTATTACCGGCGATCGGTGTTTTGCTAATCTGTACTTATACTTCCGTGGCGCAACAGGATGTAGCAGCACTGAACAAAAAAGAAACAACGAAAGAAAAAAGGGAACTGCGAAAAAAGGAAGTAAGCTACCAAAGTAAACAACAATTCGAAAGAGACTTTCCGGACGCCAATCAGGCAAGCTGGAGGGTTTCCCCCAATTTCGAAGAAGCAGCCTTTATGAATAATGGCACGCCCACCACCGCTTATTATGACAACGATAGCCAACTGGTAGGCACAACCGTTATTAAATCATTTTCAGATCTACCAGCGAAAGCCCAGGAACATATACGGTCACATTATCAAGGATACAAACCAGGCGATGTTATTCTTTTTGATGACAACGAAGTAAATGAAACCGACATGGTTTTATACAGTACCGCATTTGAGGACGAAGACAATTACTTTGTACCATTGAAAAACGCAAAAGAAACAATTATCCTGAAGGTAAATATGGCCGGGGAAGTATCCTTCTTCAAAAAAGTATAAGTAACACAAGACAATACATACCGTGCTCTTTTGGTTTAACAAACCCGGTCCTGGTCAGGCCGGGTTCTGTTTTTCTACGAAGAGATAAAAGTATCCAAGCTTTTGCCCGGTATTTAATCAAAAAACCCGGAAACTGCCCGGGTTTTTTGTACGCTTTCATTACAACTTATAAAGCTGCTCCCGTAAACAAAGTGAAAACAGATTTGAGGCCATAGAGCATCAAAGCAAAAGCCGCGCTGTAAGAACCCAGTGTTACCAATACCCATACAACCGATAACATTGGTTTGAAAAAAAACTGGCCGGATAATGCCAGGAAATGTTTGAATGTTTTAGAGTACAATTGTGTCATTCGCTATAAATTTTAAGGTATTAAGTTATTAAGCCTGTCTACCTGTACATGTAGAACAAATTTTACAAAATAGTGTAACAGCCGTATATACCCGGCATGCAAGTACCTTCTTTTAGAAAATAGTAAGACATCTCAGCCCCCGGATGCTCAATTCTCCCGGTTATTTAAAAAATCGAAAAACATTCCGGCGTGACATCCAAACAAGGAATTGCCTGTACCAGTTAACTATCTATACAGCAAGCCGTCAAAATTAAATTTAGCTTTAAAGAAAGTAATTAACCCGGTTTTAATACATTTATAAATGCAACTACAAATCTATAAAGACTATACAGCGTTATCCGCCGCAACAGCCAGCGAAATAATATCACTGTTAAAACAAAAACCAACAGCGGTAATCTGTCTCGCTTCCGGTGATACGCCGCGATTAACCTGTCAATTGCTGGTACAGAAAGGACTGGAAGAAAAAATTGATTTTTCCCGTTTTTCTTTCATTGGCCTTGATGAATGGGTGGGTATACCTCCTGAAAATGAAGGAAGTTGCCGTTATTTTTTTGAAACCCTACTGATAAAACCATTAAAGCTTTCGCCCTCACAGGTTCATTTATTTGATGCGCTGTCAACTGATTTGGAAAATGAATGTAAAAAGATGGATGCATTGATTGCTGAAAAGGGTGGCATCGACCTGATGATTGTTGGAATCGGCATGAATGGACATATCGGGTTTAATGAACCAGGAGTATCATTCAGTAATTACGCACACGTAATTGACCTGGATGATACAACAATATCCGTCGGACAAAAATATTTTAAAGGGCCCGTACATCTCAAACAAGGAATAACACTTGGCCTTAAACACCTGATGAATAGTAAACAAGCTATCCTGATTGCAAACGGAACCAAGAAAGCGGGCGTTATCGAACAAGCCATCGCCGGCGGCGTCAGTAATCTATTTCCCGCGACAATTATACAGCAACACGCAAATGGCTTTGTGATAGTAGATGAAGAAGCTGCCGCGAATATAAAAGGATAGCAATGTCGAAAGCCACCGTGGTCCGTATTATTTATTTTCTTGTGTTCTGTTGCACCGGAGCATGGTTACCCAAGTTATACGACTACTGCCTGTATAAAGGTTTGAGCAATTCGCAAAGTGCCCTGATATTAAGCATTCCGCCGATAATGATGTTTGCCGTACAGCCATTATATGGATTCCTGGCAGATAAACTGGGCCACAAAAAAACATTGATTCTATCCACTTTATTTGCGTCAGTCAGCTATTTAGGTTTTTTAATGGATACAGGGTTTACAGCGTTGATTTTTGTAACCCTGCTGATGTCACTTTTTTACAACACACTTCAGCCGGTGCTGGATAGCCTTGCGTTACAAATTGCAAAACAAAACCCTCAGTTTTCATATGGCACACTTCGTTTTTATGGAGCAGCGGGTTTTTCATTTACAGCCATCATCACCGGGCAGGTAATTGACGCCGTTAACATCACGGTGATTTTTATTGTTTCTGCTGTAGCAATGTTGCTCGCATTTGTTTTTAGTTTTGGATTGAAACATCAAAAGGATGACATTGATCCAACAGCTGTTTATACAAACGTGTGGTCTGTTATAAAAAACCCGCTACTGTTATTTTTATTGACCTGTGTTTTCCTTGTATCTGTGGCCGCCACTTCTATATGGAATTTTTATTCCGCCTATTTAAAAGAAAACGGCGCATCGGATTCATTGGTTGGATATGGGTTATCTTTCCAGGGCCTTTGCGAATTACCTGTTTTTTATTTTTCTGCACGTATCATTCTTAAGTTAGGTTTGAAAAAAACCCTGCTGATGACAGTATCAGCTACAGCAATCAGGCTGATCCTTTATTATTTTATTAAAACACCTGTTGCCACTTTACCGGTGGAGCTATTACATGGCTTTAGCTGGAGCCTCTTCTGGGTGGTGTGCGTGGAGTATGTCAATAAACTGGTGAATGAAATATGGCAGGCAACCGGGCAATCACTTTTATATGCCGCTTACTTTGGCGCAGGGGCTATAGCAGGAAATTTCTGGGTACAGTATTTATTGGACGAGAAGATGACTATGGCCAATGTATTTTTATTGAATGCCGGGCTCATCTGTATAGCAGGTATACTGCTGGCCTTCTTTATGAAAAGGGAAAATCAACCCGCTTAACCAGCTCTTAATTCTTTCACACACCAATCTACAAAGTTTATCACCTGGTCTTCTACCGGTGCATAGGGTCCGGGCCGGTACGCATTGCTACGGATGCCTTTGAAATTATTTTCACAAAGCGCTCCATCCTGTGCACCTGTTATTTCCCAAAACGCAGTAAGCCGTTCCAGCGTATAATCTTTTCCTTCCTCCGCTTTTTCATCTACCAGCCAGCAAAATTCAACATTAGTGGTACATGCATCAACAGGCGTAACTTTCATCGTCCAGATATAATCGCTAACGGCATCCATCCAGAAATTGGGGTAGTTGACGAGGCCAACGACACCTGCATCATGATCCTGATGCAATCCCATCGGAATTGAAATTTTCTTTCCATCTATACTGTAACTCTCAAATCCCGGTCTTAGCGGATAACGCACTCCATAGGTTGTCGTACCTGCTGTCACCTCCACCAATGCTGTTGTCAAACCTTTTGCCGCCCATGCTTTTTGTTTTTCCACGGTGAAGTCTTCCGTAGATTCCCGGAGATTAGCGCCAATAACGGCTTTGCAATATTCCGGGTGAGCTCCCCCGCAGTGATAACATTCCCGGAAATTCTCTGCTACTAATTTCCAATTGGCGGCAAGCGTATAATTTTTTATGCAGGCAACCTTTGCTTTATCAACCTGGTAAGTTTTTACGTAGGGCGACAAGCTGTCTTCAATAGGTAAAAAATCAGGCGCCTCGGTTGCAAGGCATATAAATATCAAACCCTCTGTCAATTTAATATGCACGGGGCGCAGGTTATAATGCTCCTTACAAAAATCATCGGGCATCATGCGTGCATTCAGCAATGTCCCGTCTTTATCAAATACCCATTGATGATAGGGACAAATGAATTTTGATACCTGTCCTGAATCCTCCAGGCAAATAGCTGAACCGCGATGTGTGCAGGTGTTGTAATGCGCATACACCCTTTCATCATTGCCCCGGACCACAATAACAGCATCATCCCGGAGATGATACAAAAAATAATCGCCTGCCTTTTTCAGTTGTGCGACATTGCCGGCATACAACCAATGTTTTCTGAATATGCATTCCCATTCAGCATCAAAAACTGCAGCACTGGTATAAAACGGCTGTTCGAGACTATGGCCGGATTTATACCGATGGAGCAACTGTTCCAGGTTTACTGTATTCATATAGCATGCGATAGAAGAAGCAATAAAATTACAGATTATTATGCAGTTGCTTTGCGACGAAATTCCCCGATTGTCAAATGTTATTTCTGATTAACTTGCTTTATGCTTCAAACCATACGGTTGATTGTTAAAGGAAAAGTACAGGGAGTATTTTACAGGCAAAGTACCAAAGAAAAAGCCAATGCATTTGGGATAAATGGTACGGTAAAAAACCTGGCCGATGGCAATGTGGAAATCCTGGCTACCGGCAATGCTGAACAATTGCAGCAATTCACCCAATGGTGCAACCAGGGCCCGCCCCGCGCCGTCGTTACTGAGATTGTATCAACTCCCTTACCTTTACAACCATTCACTAATTTTATTATCATTCGTTCTTAAAAAACACTTGCGTATATGAAATTTAAAATTCTGTTAAGCGCTTCTTTTATGAGTTTAAGTTTACTGGCAACAGCACAAAAAGGTGACCCGAAAGCGACCGAGGTATGGGAACCGGAACCAAAAATTGTAACGCCCGGCACTTCTTCATCTGATGCTCCCTCCGATGCAGTTATTTTATTCAACGGTAAAAACCTGGACGAATGGTCTGTCGCAGACAAGCTGGACAAACCGGCAGGTTGGACCCTGAACGCAGACGGTTCCATGACCGTAAAAAAAGGAACCGGTTCAATACAAACGAAGAAAAATTTCACCGATTACCAGATGCATATTGAATACCTGATACCTGAAAACATCACCGGCTCCGGCCAGGCACGTGGCAATAGTGGTATCTTCTTAGCCTCTGCCGGCAAAGGGGATGATGGATATGAATTGCAGGTGCTCGATAACTATAATAATAAAACATATGTCAATGGGCAGGTAGGCAGTATGTACAAGCAGAGCATTCCATTGGCCAATGCATGTAAAAAACCAGGTGAGTGGCAGACATATGATATTATCTGGACCGCACCGCGTTTCAATGATGATGGATCTGTAAAAAGTCCCGGCCGCGTTACTGCCATTCACAACGGCGTATTGGTACAAAACAATTATGAACTAAAAGGAAATACCCCTTATATCGGCGCTCCTGTTTATAAAAAACATGGCCCTGCTCCTATTAAGCTGCAGGATCATGGCGATCCAAGCCAGCCAATCAGCTATCGCAATATCTGGCTGAGGGAACTATAACAATAACTAATTAACGATGAATGCCACATGATTCGACATGTGGCATTTTTTTCTTCACATTGAAAATGAAAAGCGGCTTGTCACGCGACTCTGGGAAAAAGATAAGAAAAAAAATCCGTTTTGTTTGCTCCGTGTCTTCGTGTCTTCGTGGTCCAAAACAACAACCCAATGTTATTGATCAAGTTCTTAAATTAGCAGGTACATTGATACAATTAACAGCTGCATTCATTTGAACCGGGAATCCATAATACTGATTTTATTTGTTACAATAGCGGCCTGCAGACATTCAAAAGAAACGATAATGACAGAAAAAGAAAAATTTGAAAGCGGCTATGCAGATCTGAAAGGTTTAAAAATGTATTACGAAATTCATGGTGCCGGAAAAACCCCGTTAGTGTTGATACACGGTGGCGGATCTACCATTGAAACCAGTTTTGCCAATATCATTCCATTGTTTGCAAAACACCGCAAAGTAATTGCTGTTGAATTACAGGCGCATGGCCGTACCTCCGATCGCCCTGGGCCATTGACATTTGAACAGGACGCAGATGATGTAGCCGCATTACTCAAAACGTTGAAAATTGAATCTGCTGATATTTTAGGTTTTAGTAACGGAGGCAGTACGGCTATGCAAATAGGTATAAGACATCCGGAAGCAGTCCACAAATTGGTGATCATTTCGGCTTTTTATAAAAGAGAAGGAATGATGCAAGGATTTTTTGAAGGGATGGAGAAAGCAAGCCTTGAAAATATGCCCAAGCCACTGCAGGAAGCGTATGTAAAAGTTGCAGCAGATAAAAACCAGTTGCAGGTTATGCATGATAAGGATAAAAACAGAATGCTGAATTTCAGAGACTGGACAGACGATGATTTACGAACCATTAAGGCCCCGGCGCTCATTATGGTGGCCGACCACGATGTAATGACTGTTGAACATACCGTTGCTATGTCACATTTAATTCCAAATTCGGAGCTGATGGTATTGCCGGGCATTCATGGTTCATTTATCGGGGAAGTGTGTACCGTGGAAAAGGGAAGCAGGATGACCGAACTGACTGCGCTGGCGATACAGGAATTTTTGGATAAATAAGCCGGGACCCCTATAGCTTTTCATTAATCAATTCATCAACGGTATTATTAAAATCCTTTAAAAACATTTCATAATATTCTCCCGTTCCCGGACCATAAAACACAGGATGTATTTTTCTTACGTTTCCTTTTTTATCAATAAAAATAGTAGTCGGGAAAGAACGTATCGGCGTTAATTGGGGCAATGTTTTTTCGGTACGTTGTTCATCACTGGTGATAGCCCCTGTTATCAGCATCGGGTATTGTACATTAAAACGCTGTTGAAATTTTCGCAGGCTGGCTTTTGTGCGTTTCAAATCGGTGCTGTATTCATAAGCCAGTCCTATTATCTCTATTCCCCTGTTCCTATTCTTGTTATAAAACTCACTCAGGAATTTTGTCTCATCCATACAATTTGGGCACCAGCTTCCCATTATCTGAACGATGATTACTTTATTCCTGAACCGTTCGTCTTTTATGGAAACTAATTTGTCATCCAAATCTTTGAAGGCGAAGTTTAAGCCCGTTTCCCCGGGCTTCAACGATGTAGGCAGTTCCTGTTGAGGTAAGGCTGCGTTCTCATCTTTTGTCGCTTTCCATTGCTGCCAGCCTGCATAGCCCGAAAAATAATCCCCGCCACTGATTGTTTTGTCATCCTCAATTTTTGCACGGAAATAATAGGCGTGCGAACCATCAAATGTGGAGAGTTTTAATGAATCACCTGTTACAATACCTTCCAGGTAACGGTAATCACCAGTTGGCGTAAGGAAGGAGCCGGACAGCTTATTACCTTTCTGGTTGAAAACCGCAACTGCTTTCATTTCTTTACCATTTGCCATATTCACAAAGTCTACCGCCCATTTACCCGATATGTTCGTTTTCGCATTCCCGTTTTTAGGTAGAAACCGAAATGACTGGCCTGGGATTGCTTTGAACTGGAAATATTGCGGTTCTTTACTTGTTCCTTTTACCCATTCACCCTTCAAACTTCCATCCTTATTAATTTTTACAGCGAATGAAGATTCAAAGAAAGGCATGTTGAACAGTAATGAATCGCCTTTCTGTTTCAGGTCGCTGATCCGCAAACGTTCTGTATCATTTATGACATACAAAACTGTTTTACTTGTTTCTTTTTTTGGCTGAAAATTAAAAACAATCTCATGTCCATCCGGCCGGTACAATATAGCTCGATAAATTGATTGCTTTAATGCAGGCGACTGCGCATTCGCGATAATGATGAAAAATAAAAAAATGCCTGTTGTTAAAAATCTCATTCAGGAAATTGCAAACGATGGTTAAAAACTGATGTGGTTTGAGGCGAAATAATAGTAACAGCGGCAAACATCAATTGTTCAGATTTTCCAGCATATCTGCCGTCATTTTCTCCAGGTTATATTCTTCATTCCATCCCCAGTCTTTACGTGCCACAGCATCATCAATACTTTGCGGCCAGCTATCAGCAATCGACTGGCGATAATCGGGTTTGTAAGAAATGTTAAAGTCAGGCAAATGTCTTTTAATTTCTGCACCGATATCCTTTGGCGCGAAACTCATACCCGATAAGTTATAAGATGTGCGAACCGAAATATTACCAGCATCCGCTTCCATCAACTCTATGGTTGCGCGGATAGCATCCGGCATATACATCATGGGCAGGTAAGTGTTCTCCTTCAAAAAGCAGGTATATTTTTTTTCTTCAATCGCTTCATGAAAAATTTCAACCGCATAATCTGTAGTACCACCGCCGGGAGCTGATTTGTAGGAAATCAGGCCCGGGTAACGGAGGCTGCGAACATCCACACCGTAACGCTGATTATAGTAATTACACCAGAACTCTCCTGCATATTTACTGATACCGTAAACAGTGATCGGCTCTATGATTGTTTGCTGGGGACAATTCTGTTTAGGCGAGGTAGGGCCAAATACTGCGATGGAGCTTGGCCAGTATACTTTATGTAATTTTTCTTCCCTTGCTATATCCAATACGTTGAGCAGACTCTGCATATTCAGGTGCCAGGCAAGATTGGGGTTTTTTTCTCCTGTTGCAGAAAGTATCGCGGCGAGGAGGTACACCTGCGTTACATTCTGCCGTATTACCTGCACATGCAGCATTTCCTTGTTCATCACATCGAGGCTTACATAGGGACCGGTGCCTTTCAACAAATCATTTTCTTCGCGCAGGTCTGACGCGATCACATTCGCCGAACCATACATTTTGCGGAGCGCCAAAGTCAATTCGACTCCTATCTGCCCGGAAGCGCCGATTACCAATATCTTTTCTTTTACCATAAATCTGTTTAAAAGTCAAAAGTGAAACAACAAATCCCAAATTCCAAATCTTACCTTTGCGCCATGGAAAAATTTCTGAAAGACCTCTTTGCAACTCAGTCCTACGATGAAAACAATTTCTTTTTAATTGCCGGCCCATGTGTAGTAGAAAGTGAGGAATTGATAATGGAAGTAGCAGATAAAGTCTCGGTCATCTGCAAGAACCTGGGCATTCCTTATGTATTCAAGGCATCTTATCGCAAAGCCAATCGTACCAGTGGATCTTCATTTACCGGTATCGGTGATGAAACAGCATTGAAACTGGTAAAAAAAGTGGGTGAAAAATATAAGTTGCCTACTACCTCAGATATTCATGCGCATGAAGAAGCCGCAATGGCTGCGCCATATATAGATATTTTGCAAATACCCGCATTTCTTTGCAGGCAGACCGATTTATTAATTGCAGCCGCCGAAACGGGGAGGATTGTAAACGTGAAAAAAGGACAATTCGTAAGCGGGCCTTCTATGAAATTTGCCGCCGATAAAATACGCAATGCTGGTAATAGCCAGGTGATATTGACAGAAAGAGGAAATAGTTTTGGCTACCAGGATTTAGTTGTTGACTATCGCAATATTCCATGGATGAAAGAACATGGTGCGCCCGTGGTGATGGATTGCACACACTCACTACAGCAACCTAATCAAACATCGGGTGTAACAGGTGGTAATCCGCAATTAATCGGCACAATTGCAAAAGCAGCAATCGCTACGGGAGCAAATGGTCTGTTTATTGAAACCCATCCTAATCCCGCTGTTGCAAAAAGTGATGGCGCGAATATGCTGAAATTAGATTTACTGGAAGGGTTATTACAAGAGTTGGTCAAACTTAAAAAAGCAATAAGCCAGGTTGAAGGATAAAACTACTCTTCAAACTGGCTTATGTAAATAGATTGATGCGACAGAATTATATTTTATTGCAAATCCACTTCTTCCACGCCCGGATATTTGCTCTTATCGAAAATAAATTGAGTATCAGCGGCTGCAACATTCGGCTTCATTGTATTTACCGTATAGTTGTACCGGTTGCCACTTGTTTCCAGTACTCTCGTACTATGTAAAGTCTGTGCACTTTTATCTACCAGTACATATACTTTCGAAAATGCTTTCGTTTTATCTGTTGGGGTCATTTCAATCTCCTGCAATGTTTTTGCCCCTTCTTTCTTTTCCCCGTTCAACTTGTACAGGAAATCTTTGTCGTAGAAATTTGTAAATAGTTTTTGTGGGGTTATACCAGCTCCGGAAGCGTCCAGTTTGCTGACAGTTACTTCATTAGCGGTTTTATCATAACTCCACACTGTTTTCCCATCGCACCATATTTCCTGTCCGCCGAAACTGATACGATACTTTGTACCTTTCATGGTTACAGTCCCTTTCTTGGTAGACAAAATTTTACCAGCTGCATTTTCAACTTTATAAGTAAAATTGGCGACTACAGTTTTAAATGATTTGAATTTATTACTGACGGCATCCAGTACTTTCTTTGCATCCGGATCACTTTTCTGGGCGAAGGCTGCGACAGTGGAAGTCATGAGAAATAATCCAAAAAGTATTTTTTTCATCAAATGCGTTTTAATTTATATAAAAAAATAGGGCTCGTATTTTAAACCAATCGAATATATACAATTACAAGACAGGCAATAATTCGGCCGGGTTGCAAGACCTGGCAGCTCTTAACATCTTTCTAACCCATATTATTCAGGTATCCCTGCAAGTCTGCTTCCGTCTTCACCAGGACATCCCTGGCCTTACTGCCCTGGTTGGGACCCACAATGCCTGCTGCCTCTAACTGGTCCATCAACCTGCCGGCACGGTTGTAACCAAGCTTCATACGACGCTGCAGGAGCGAGGTAGACCCTACCTGGTTCTGGACTATCAGTTTTGCAGCATCTTCAAATAATGAATCCCTGTCTGCTAAATCAAAATCCTTACCCTCCATTTCTTTCTCGTCTACATACTCAGGCAACATAAATGCCTGCGGGTACCCGCGTTGTTTGCCCACAAATTCCACCACTTCCTCCACTTCAGGTGTGTCAACAAATGCACACTGGAGCCTTGTCACTTCCCCATGGTGGGAAATCAGCATATCCCCCTTCCCGATTAATTGCTCGGCTCCACCTGTATCCAGGATAGTCCTCGAGTCAATTTTGGACGAAACTTTGAATGCAATACGTGACGGGAAGTTTGCTTTAATGGTACCGGTAATGATATTTACCGATGGCCGCTGTGTCGCAATAATCAAATGAATACCTACCGCACGGGCCAACTGGGCAAGTCGCGCTATCGGCATTTCGATTTCTTTTCCGGCCGTCATGATCAGGTCTGCAAATTCATCTATTACCAACACAATAAATGGCAGGTATTGGTGACCTTTTAATGGATTGAGTTTTCTTTTTATGAACTTTTCGTTGTACTCTTTGATGTTTCTCGCACCCGCTTCCTTTAATAAATCGTAGCGGTTATCCATTTCAATACAAAGTGCATTCAGCGTATGCACCACTTTCTTTGTGTCAGTGATGATGGCTTCTTCTTCACCCGGTAGTTTAGCAAGGAAGTGATTCTCTATCTGTCGGTAAAGACTCAACTCCACTTTTTTGGGGTCGATGAGCACAAGCTTTAACTGTGATGGGTGTTTTTTATATAATAAAGAAACAAGCACCGCATTTAACCCAACTGATTTTCCCTGGCCGGTAGCACCCGCCATCAGCAAGTGCGGCATGGAAGTGAGATCCACAATGTAATTTTCATTGTCAATCTTTTTACCAATTGCAATAGGCAAACTATAATTATTATGCTGGAATTTTTCGGAAGAAAGCAATGATTTCATACTAACCACACTCTTCCGGACATTCGGCACTTCTATACCTATCGTTCCTTTACCCGGTATAGGTGCTATGATTCGTATACCCAACGCCGCAAGGTTCAGCGCAATATCATCTTCCAGGTTTTTAATCCGCGAAATACGTACGCCCGCTGCGGGAACAATTTCATACAAAGTAACAGTAGGTCCCACTGTCGCCATTATTTTCTGGATGGCGATGTCATAATTTTTCAGTGTATTGATGATCTGGTTTTTATTATTTTCCAGTTCATTCGGATCCTGGACTATTCTTTCGCTGCCATGTGTTTCCAATAACTCGAGGGACGGATATTTATAATCGCGCAGATCCAGTGTGGGTTCGTAGGGAGGCAGGTTCTCAACAATTTTCTCCTCTCCTGTTTCTTCTTCGGTTATTGCTGGTACCGTTTTTATTTCAAGTTCCAGGCCATTCGTTACCGGCTTTTTGGTCCGCTTCTCTTTATTCGTATCCTGTTCTTCTGTTTTTGCGCTCAGATCGTCATGAGAATGCATCAGGTCGTCCACCAGTTCTTTTTCAAAAAGCGGTGTTTCAAATACCGGTTCAGGGGTTTCTTCTTTTTCCACCAACTTCAATTCAACTGGAGCTTCCGGTGATTTTTTATTTTTCACCCCATTTTTTTTGTTCTCTGTTTCGTTCTTTGCATTTGTTAAATCAACAACGGGGATAAGTACGGCATCTTCTTCAATTGCCTCCGTAGCAGCAGGAACAACTGCTTTTCTTTTTGGTAAATCAAATGAAGGGTTGAACTGCCATATTACATAAGCAAAGAAAGTAACCAAAAGCAAAGTGCCTGCACCAAAATTGCCAAGCATACCGGTCAACCAGTCCACAATAGATTTACCTGTGCCTCCACCAAAAGGAAAATCAGCACGATAGAAGACAAACGCCAGTGAAACAGAAAGCACCAGCAATCCAACTGTCACATACTTAAGGTTGCGCCAGACAGAAAAATATTTTTTTATCAATAATAAATTTGCGCCAACTACGAAAAAGAACGTGCAGAAAAGCAAAGATGCAATACCAAACCATTTATATATAAACAGGTGAGAAGTAATAGCGCCAAGCCTGCCAAGAATATTATTGACCTTCACATCGCTGTCAAAAAGAACAGAAAAGCCGCCACGGAAAACATAGCTCTGATCTTCCTTCCAGGTAAAGAAATAGGATAGAAATGAGACAAAAAGAAATACCGCAATCAGCAAAAAAACCGTCCCTGTTATTTTGCGGGTACGTTCGTCTTTTGCCAGTTGCTTCAGGTTGATCTTTTCTTCTTTCTCAGGTTTCAGATTTTGTAGGCCTGGTTTTTCCGGCTTGGTCTTTTTCAGCTTTTTAGCCATGGCTGCAAAGATAATGAGAAACAGGTGAGCTGCCGCCATTGCTGCCAGTACTCATTTTGTGAAAATTTCACCTAAGTACCAATGATTTGCGGGCCCGATTCGCTGCCAAAAGCAATGCGGCATAATAAAGGAAATACAAATGGTAAGCCTTACATTTGGCTTACCTGTCCACCTGCCAATGAGAATATCCCCAGGAAATAGCATTACCCTTCTAACGCTGACTACCATTGTTTGCACTTTCTTCACGCTTTCTACTCTTGCACAGGATGCTCTCAAAAGCTTTGACATCAGTAAGGAAAGACTGGCTGATACGCTTAGCGAGAGTATGGAGTATACTTTCCTTTCAAAAGACTCGTCTGTAGAGCAATATTATCCGCTCCTGAAATTCAAAACAGCCGGCAACCTGTTAAGCAGAAAAGTGAGTGATAAAAACGTACCCCGCCAGGCCATCCTGCGTTTCAACGTTTGTAATACTGCAGATACAGAAAAAGGTGTTTTCTTCTTTCCCGGTTTCTATTTTAGCAGCACTCGCCTGTACCGCGTAGAAGGAACGCAATTCAAATTGCTCCCGCGGAAACTGCCTTTTACGCCTGACAGTACCGGCTATCATTATTTTAGTTTGCCTGCCCACGACTCTACAACAATAGTAGCAGTACTGGAAATGGAGAAAACTTATAACAATATGATCCGGCCCCGGCTCATCAACGAACTATATCTTCCCGCCTATATTGTGCAGGTACATAGTGCATCCGACCAGATCGATATGACGACCTATCTCGTTTGCGGTCTCTTTCTCATGATGATATTGTTTTCGTTTGCAAGCTATATATCCGGTGGCAGCGTAGCTTTTCTTTATTATTCACTGTATGGTCTTATGCTGGGCACCATGCTTTTCAGCAAGTCATTTTACAATAATCATACAATACCGATCAATTATTTTGTAGAGTCCTATCTCGATTTTGTTTTGCAAAGCACCGGCATCATTTTCTACCTCCTCTTCATGCAAAAATTTCTTGCCGCCAAAAAAAATCACCCGTTTCTTTTCCAGGTTTTTAATGCCGGAATTATCGTGCTTGTATTTTCTATCCTGCTCTTTTCCCTCACTCATTTTGCCGGCAATAACTTCGCGCTTAAGAATAATATTGAAACGTTTACCAAGTTCTTCCTGACCCTGATACTTGTACCGGTTGTAATTGTGTACAGTATCCGTAACTGGCGTGATAAAATTCTTCGCTACGTAGCATGGGGCAATTTCTGTATGCTTGTTTTCTCTATACTGTCCCAATCATTCATACTACTCGGAAAATCCGGACAAATCGCCGGCTCTTTGTTGAGCAATTCATTATTCTTCTATGAAATCGGCTTACTGCTCGAGTTCATTTTCTTCCTGATAGCGCTGAGCTATAAAAACAGGAAACAACTGATAGAACAGACAAAGGAAGGTGAAAGGCTGAAAACTGAAAACCAGTTGAAAGAATATGAAAAAGAGCTGGCCATCTATAAAGCACAACAGGAAGAACGGGACCGTATTTCTGCAGATATGCATGATGAGTTAGGGTCCGGTATGACAGCAATCCGCCTGATGAGTGAAATAGCAAAAAATAAAATGAAGGAAAACACACCGCGGGAAATAGAAAAAATATCAGAATCCGCGGATGATGTACTGAACAAAATGAATGCTATCATCTGGACCATGAATAGTGGTAATGACACTGTAGATAACCTCGTTTCATATATCCGTGCTTATACGCTTGAATATTTTGAAAATACGCCTATTCTGTGTAAAATAAACACTCCGGAAAAGATCGAACCCATAGAGTTACGGGGTGATAAAAGACGAAATATATTCCTGTGCATAAAAGAAACGTTCAATAACGCACTAAAATACTCGCAGGCAAATGAAATAACTGTTGACATGGAAGTAACCAGTTCATTGAAAGTGCGCATTGCGGATAATGGCATCGGTATAGACTTGAACAACCTCCGCCAGTTTGGTAACGGCATACCGAATATTCGCCGCAGAATGGAAACAATAGGAGGAACGGTTGAAATTAAAAAACAAAATGGTACAGTGACAGTGCTCGAACTTCCACTCAGTTAGCTTTCTTGCTCACGCCAACAAGCAGCGATAGCCATCCCGCAATAAAAAATAAACCGCCGAATGGAGTGACAATCCCGATACCATTGAGGCCAACTGTTTCAGTCGCCTTTAAGATTGTAAGAAGGTAGAGTGAGCCAGAAAAAAGAATAATACCGGTAATAAAGCTGAAACCAGCCCATTTAATAAACCTGTTGGGGTATTGCTGGTATATGACAGCAATACCCAGTAATGCCAATACATGATAAACCTGGTACTGAACACCGGTCTGAAAAGTGACAACGGTTTCGGCGGGAACAATTTTCTTCAATCCATGTGCGCCAAATGCCCCAAGCGCTACCGCTATGGCTCCCAGGAATGCTGCGGTTTGTAAAAATGTTTTATGCATGAAATATTCTTTCTATTAACTTTTCAAGTGTCACTGTGTCTTCCTCTATCATGATACTCGCCTGCTCATAATATATTTTCCGATCCGAGAATTTCTTCAGTATAAATCCCTTCAGTTGATCGTCGGTTAAATCTTTTAAAAGCGGGCGCCTGGCTTTTTCTTTAAGCAATCGCTGATGGAGCGTATCCACAGAAGTATTGAGCCATACAGAAATGCCCTGTGTGTTCATATAATCAATATTGTTGTAATAACAGGGAGTACCACCGCCACATGCCATGATAAAACTTTCGTTATAATTACCTACAATATGCAATACATCTTTTTCCAGCAAGCGAAAATATTCTTCCCCGCTATCATCAAAAATCTGGTTGATTGATTTCTTTTCATGCAGGATTATCTGTTCATCTAAATCAAAAAAAGGGATATGCAATTTTTCACTGAGTCGTTTGCCCCAGTGTGTTTTGCCTGTACCCATAAACCCGATGAGAAAGATTTTCATACCCCTGTCCCCTAAAGGGGTAATTATTTAAATGCATTAAATCCTGTCACATCCATTCCCGTAATCAACAGGTGAATATCGTGCGTTCCTTCGTAGGTGATGACACTTTCGAGGTTCATCATATGACGCATTACCGAATATTCACCGGTGATACCCATACCGCCCAGCATTTGTCTTGCGTCACGTGTAATATTAGTTGCGATTTCACAGGCATTACGCTTGGCCATACTCACCTGCTGTGGTGTCGCTTTACCTTCATTCATCAGCACACCCAGGCGCCAATTGAGTAACTGTGCCTTCGTGATTTCAGTTACCATTTCAGCCAGTTTTTTTTGCTGCAACTGAAAACCACCAATTGGTTTTCCAAACTGTATCCTTTCCTGCGAATACCGTAAAGCTGTATCATAGCAATCCATCGCAGCACCCACTGCACCCCATGCAATACCATATCTTGCTTTTGTCAAACAACCCAAGGGCCCTTTTAATCCTTTCACATCTGGAAAAATATTTTCTTTTGGCACTTTTACATTATCAAAAACCAATTCGCCGGTTGCGCTTGCCCGTAAGCTCCATTTGCCATGCGTTGTCGGCGTTGTAAATCCGGCCATTCCTCTTTCTACTATTACCCCTCTTATTACATTCTCTTCATCTCTCGCCCACACAACCGCTACCTGCGAGAAAGGCGCATTACTAATCCACATTTTAGCGCCATTGAGTATCACATGATCTCCTGCATCTTTAATGTTAGTAAGCATACTACTCGGATCGCTGCCATGATTCGGTTCCGTCAAGCCAAAGCAGCCCAACCATTCACCGCTTGCCAGTTTCGGTAAATATTTTTTCCGCTGCTCTTCACTGCCATATGCATAAATAGGAAACATTACCAGCGAGCCCTGGACAGATGCCGTTGATCGGACGCCGCTATCTCCCCTTTCCAATTCCTGCATCATCAATCCATAGGAAATATAATCTAAACCGCCGCCGCCATATTGTTCAGGTACGGTAGGACCAAAGCATCCCAAATCTCCCAACTGCTTTACTATCTGTTGGGGAAATTCTGCTTTCTGGGCATAATCTTCTATAATGGGTGAAATTTCCTTTTTCACATAATTGCGCACTGAATCACGAACAAGTTTATGTTCATCAGTCAATAACTCATCCAATAAAAAATAATCGGGGCTAACAAATTGATCCGTACGGGCTGCCATAGCAATCTTTTTATTTTGCCGCAAAGGTAAAGGATAAAGTGTAGTGTAAAAAGTAGTGAAATGTGATTGCTCCGGGCTAAGTTCCGGTTCTGCCTGGCCCAACACTATTGTTGCGGGTGTCCCCACAGACATCGGTTTTTTTACGGCTTTATCGCAGTTCAACATCCTGCTAACTGCAATTTGTTTACATTGAATAAAATTTCTGTCATGAGAAAAATATTCTTTCTTTCCCTGCTGTTCATTTTCGTGTTACAAGGAAATTCATTTGCCCAAAGCCAAAATGGCAAACCAGCATTCAATATCCGTCAATACTGGTTCGTCATGCTGACAACGGGTACCAACCGCGGACAGGATTCATTAACCGCTGCAAAAATCCAGGACGGGCATATGGCGAATATTACAAAGCTGTACAATGACGGAAAAATAAAAGTAGCAGGACCCTTTGGAGATGACGGCAACTGGAAAGGTGTTTTTATTTTTGATTGCGAAACAAAACAAGAAGTGGAAAATCTTTTAAAGACAGATCCGGCTATCGCAGCAGGTCGGCTGGATTATGAAATCCATCCCTGGTGGACAACACCTGAAGGAAGTTTTAAACCGGGTAAGCCGGTGAAGAATTGAAGCACATAGAAACATGGAATCATAGGTTTCACATCGTTTCTTAATAGTAACTCCTATATTAAATTATGTGTTTATTTCTATGCCTATGTTTCTATGTGTTGAAAAAACATCTCTATGTATCCGCCTCGGCGGACAAGTTGTGTTGAAAACTATTTCTTCCCAAACGCCTGTGTCCAGTAGTTGCCTTCACGGCCCACACCCATATCTTTAAAATTGGCACTCATAATGTTCTTACAATGACCTTCACTGCCGAGCCATCCATCTATAACAGCCTGCTCAGAGCTGTAACCATTTGCAATATTTTCTCCGTACGCAGACCAGTTATACCCTGCGGCAGTGATACGCTGCCCAGCTGTAGAGCCATCAAGACCGGTATGACTGAAATAATTATTTGTCTTCATATCCACACTGTGATCGTAAGCAGCTTTGGCTAATTGGTCATTCCATATTACTTCCGCAACCGGAGGCATTATTGTTCCATTACAGTTACATCCAGCTTTTCGCACATCGTTTACAAGTTGAAGAATTGTTGCCTTATTCACGTTATACACAACGGCATTGTTATTTGCGCCGCCATTGTTGTTGCTGCCGTTGTTATTGGAATTATCATCTGCAGCAACGTCCTTCTTTGTGCAGGAAAAAATAAGAATCGAGAGAATCGTAGTTATACTTAGGACACGGCGCATCATAGTCTGTTGTTTGAGTTTGATAACGTCGCCTGTATCGATAAAATTGTAACTAAAATGGTAAATAACCAGCCATTTCCGTTTGGTATTGTTTTGCAATTGCTGCAGCTTCTTCTGCAAAGTCTTCTTTCTCCGAAGCATAGATGATTGCGCGGCTTGCATTTACAAGGATTCCACCATCTCTTATCATAGCTTTTTCTGAAATTTCTTTCAAGCTGCCTCCTTGTGCCCCTACGCCGGGAACCAGGTAAAAATGATCCGGAGTCAGTTTACGGATGTTCACAAATTCGTCAGCCTGTGTTGCACCCACCACAAACATAAGATTGTCTTTGGTTCCCCAACCGGCAACTTTTTTTAACACGCTTTCGTATAACATTTCTGCACGCAGTTGTTCATTTCCATTTTCACTCAGCATCTTTTGTAATTCAAAATCACTTGCGCCCTTGTTGGAAGTCAACCCCAACACAATCGCCCATTTTCCTTCATATTTTAAAAAGGGTTTAATGCTGTCTTCTCCCATATATGGCGCAACCGTTACCGAATCAAATGGCATCGTCTTAAAAAAAGCCTTCGCATATTGATCGGATGTATTACCAATATCACCTCGTTTTGCGTCAGCGATTGTAAAATGTTTATTGCCGATATAGTGCACTGTTTTTTCCAATGCTTCCCAGCCTTTCACGCCCAGGGCTTCATAAAATGCTGTATTGATTTTATAGCTTACACAATAATCTCTGGTTGCGTCAATAATTGATTTGTTAAATGCAAACACAGGATCAGCTTCCTGTAAAAGATGTTTCGGAATTTTGTCTATGTCGGTGTCCAACCCAACGCAGAGGTAGGATTTCTTTTTTTGTATCTGATCAATGAGTTGCTGACGGGTCATGGTTGCGAAGATAACCAGAACTATGATTTCTATGATTAAAAAGGATTATGAGGATTAATGCAGGCTACTCAATGTTGCAAAGTCGTTGAAAGACATTGGCGAAGTTCCATACTTCTTCATAAGTATTATATAATGGTACCGGTGCGATGCGTATTACATTTGGTTCCCTCCAGTCGCTCATTATTCCTGCTTTCCCCAATGCATCGAATATCTCACGGCCCCGCTCCAGCATTAGCATCGAAACCTGGCAACCCCTTTCATTTTTATTTTGCGGGGTGATAAATTCAACTACTTTCTTTTTTGAATTATTATTGAGCTGATTGAGCAAGAACCATAGCCAGTCATTCAGCATTTCTCTTTTCGCCTGGATTTTCTCCCAGCCTGCTTCTTCGACAATTTCCAGCGATGCTTTATGCGCTGCATATAACATAAAGGCAGGTGTACTCAACTGCCATCCATCCGCCCCGGGGTTTGGTTTAAACCCTTTTTCCATCTTAAACCTTGTTGTTGTATCATATCCCCACCACCCTGCAAACCTTTTTAATGATTTATCAGCATGGTGGCGTTCATGAATAAACACCGCTCCTACTGCACCGGGGCCAGCATTTAAATATTTGTAACTGCACCAGCAGGCGAAATCAACATCCCAGTCATGCAATTGCAGGTAAACGTTACCGGCAGCATGTGCCAAATCAAAACCGGCTTTTGCACCTGCTTTTTGTGCAGCTTCGGTTATAACAGGGATATCAAACAACTGACCTGTATAATAGTTAATACCACTGAAAAGGACTAATGCCAGTTCATCTTTATGTTTTTCAATCGCCGATAAAATATCCTCACTGCGAATGGTATGTTCGCCTTGTCGTGGGGCAACTTCTATTACGATATCATCCGGATCGAGATTGTAATGCTTTACATGTGTTTCAAACATGTACTGGTCGCTGGGAAATGCTTTTGCTTCACAGATGATTTTATTTCGTTTTGCTGTAGGCTGGTAAAAACTCACGAGCATCAGGTGCAGGTTTACTGATAACTGGTTCATGACAGCAATCTCCTGCGGCAATGCACCGACGATTGTCGCCAGCGGCCTGGGTAATTGATCATGATAATGCAGCCAGGGATTATCTCCTTTAAAAAAACCTTCCACCCCATACTGCGCCCATTGCTTTAAAATTTCTTTTACAGCAGCTTCTGTTCTCTTCGGTTGCAGGCCCAATGAATTTCCGAGAAAATAAACTTGTTCTTTCCCATCCTCAACAGGAATAATAAACTGATCCCGAAAATCTTTTAATGGATCCTGGCGATCTAATTGTTTTGCATATTGAAGAGAATTTTCGAACAACATTTATTTCCTCTTTAAACCTTTAATCCGGCCAATCTTAGTGCTGAACTAAATACTACCCGTTTTTCCTCCATCGACCGGTATACTTGTACCATTCACATAAGCAGCAGCAGGAGATGCCAAAAAAGCTGCGACAGCGGCTATTTCTTCCGCTGCTGCAAAACGCCTGACTGGTATGGCCTCTTGCATGATACGCGACTGTTCCTTTTTATCAATGCCTGCTTTGGCAGCATTTGTCTCGATTAAGCTTTCCAATCTTTGTGTTTTTGTCAGTCCGGGCAATACATTGTTTACAGTAATATTAAACTTTGCCACTTCATTGGACAACGTTTTTGCCCACGACGCAACGGCCCCGCGAATGGTATTGGATACGCCCAGGTTATCAATAGGAATTCTAACTGAAGTAGAAATGATATTGATGATTCTTCCAAACCCTTCGCTCTTCATGGAAGGGATAACAGTTTGTGCCAGCAGGTGATTATTTATCAAATGTAAATTGAATGCCTGCAAAAATGCGGCAGGCGTAGCATCCGCTACAGGTCCTGCGGACGGACCGCCTGTATTATTAATGAGTATATGGACAGGAGAAGCCGCAACAACTGATTCTACCACTGTTTTTACTTTTTCAGCATCCGCAAAGTCTGCGACAAGATATTTATGCCGCTGACTATATGGTTTTTCAAGTGACAGTAGTGCTTTTTTCAACGCATCCTCATTCCGCGCCAGTAAGATACAGTTGGCGCCAAGCTTTGCGAGTTCTTTTGCAATGGCCAACCCGATTCCTTGTGTACTACCGCAGATAATTGCGTTCTTATTTTTAAGAGAAAGGTTCATGTTATGTTGTTAGGCGCCGTTATGACTTGTTAAACAATTTTTCTTTCCGCTTATCCATTTCTTCCGCTATCTTTTTTCCATCTGCATCCTGAACGGATAGTTTGTCCATTATATGATGATAACTTTTTTCGTCCCTGTTCTGGCTCAACTTAAAAACATGTTCAATAGTATTCACCTCTATTTCAAATGCGACAATACTTTTCATCATCGGCCTGCGGTAGTCTTCCGTAAGGTTGTCAAAAACAGTAGCTGAATGCGGGTTATTACCTTCATAATGAAGCGATAATTTCCGTAAAGCCTCTTCTAATCCTTTTTCATCTAAAAACTTTATTGCGCCTCTTGCATGTACGCTCATATAGTTCCAGGTAGATGCCTGGTGCGGATTGTGGTACCAGGTTGCGCTCACATACGTATGCGGGCCCGTAAATACCACCAACACGTCCGGGTTTTTTTCAAAGGCTTTCTGATGATCCTGTTTGCGCATCATATGTCCCAGCAAAATCATCTTATCATCCCTGTCTTCAAATAACAAAGGTATTTGTGTAGCAAATGATTTATTATCCGCGTTTCCAATCAGCATCGCGAAAGGATGCTGTTTCATGAAGTCAACTACAGCCTGCTGATCTTTTTCTTTAAAATGGGGCAGATTATACATGAGCAATTGGATGTTTCGGTTTTGAGGTTGCAGGTTTGGCGTTCAGGTCTGCGGACAACCATCTTATTTTCTCATTTCATTTTTCACTTTTCATTTTTCACTTTTCACTTTTCATTTTTCATTCTTCTCTTTTCATTTTTCATTTCCCTAAGAAACCACCTCCGCAACTCTTTCCTTCGCAATATTGGCATTGCGCATGGAGATACTTCGCACAACGTGACTGGCAAATTCTTCAAACGCTTTTTTAGTGATGGTATCGTCGCTCATCATTACAGGCACTCCTATATCACCGCCTTCACGTATGTTTTGTACAATTGGTATCTGGCCAAGAAATGGCAAATCATATTCCTCGGCCAATCGTCTTCCTCCTTCTTTCCCGAAAATGTAGTATTTATTACCCGGCAATTCTGCAGGAGTGAAATAACTCATGTTTTCGACTAACCCGATAATCGGCACATTCAATTGCGCCTGGCCAAACATGGCAATTCCTTTTTTTGCATCGGCTAATGCCACATCCTGCGGAGTAGAAACGACAACAACGCCGGTAACAGGAACAGTTTGCATCAGCGTGAGGTGAATATCACCGGTTCCCGGCGGCATATCAATAACGAGATAATCCAGTTCATCCCAGTAAACATCCGTTACGAATTGTTTGATTGCGCTGCTTGCCATCGGGCCTCTCCATACCACTGCATTTTTTTCATCCACGAGCAAACCAATGCTCATTAATTTTATACCATACCGCTCCAGCGGAATAATCATTCCTTTTCCGTTGATATCCATCATCATGGGCCGTTCGCCACGAACCCCGAACATGATAGGTACACTGGGACCATAAATATCGGCATCCATCAAGCCTGTTTTAGCACCGCCACGGGAAAGGGCAATGGCGAGGTTGGCTGCTACAGTACTTTTGCCCACGCCTCCTTTACCGCTCACCACCGCAATAATGTTTTTTACTTTGGGTAAAACGGCGCCCGTATCATTTCTTCTTGAAGTTGTTTGCGAAGTAAAGTTCACTTTGACTACAGCCTCTTTATTTACCAACAGTTTTACGGCATTAATACAGGCATTTTTAATCATATCCTTCATGGGGCAGGCCGGCGTAGTCAATACGACCGTAAATGAGACATAATTGCCTTCAATAGCAATATCTTTTACCATATTCAGGGTCACAAGATCCTTGCCCAAATCCGGTTCCTGCACGTTACTAAGCGCTTCCAGTATTTTTTCCGTCGTCATTGTCCAAGTTTTTGTTAAATATGCCTTTAAGTGCAAAGTTAACCCCTGAGACGGGTAATTTGTTTTACGATTTAGGCAACTTGTTTTTATTTTTGACCGAGATGAAGAGAATTCTACCTTATACGGTCTTGCTGCTTTTTCTTGTTCCCCGTAGTGCTAAAGCACAGTTTGAAACCGTCCGGGATTCTGTGGTGCAATTGTATGGTATTGTAATGACAGCAGATAGCCTGGTTGGCATACCGGCTGTGAGCATTTCTGTAAAAGGTCAGAACCGCGGAACCATCTCCAATGCTGAGGGTGTTTTTTCTATCGTTGTATTAAAAGGGGATGTTGTTGACTTCTCTCATGTGAGCTACAAGCCAAAAGTCGTGACCATTCCCAGGAACCTGGAAGGCAACCAATACAGCCTGGTCCAATTGATGGTTGCCGATACGGTATACCTGCCCATGACTATTATAAAACCGAGGCCGACACCGGAACAGTTTGCACGTGACTTTGTAAATACCAAAGTTCCGGATGATGATATCGAAATTGCCCGGCAAAATACAAGTGAAGCAAAACGGCGTGTGCTCATGCGGACGACACCTGGTGATGGCGGGGAAGCAACCAGCATGCAAATGCGCAATATTTCAACAAAAGCCATTTACAGGGGGCAAACACCGCCCATGAACATCTTCAACCCTGTAGCATGGGCCGAATTCATTGAATCATGGAAGCGTGGCGATTTTAAAAAAAAGAAGTGATTGATTAAGCTCCCGGGCATCCCTGGCCAGGTAATTCTCCATTTGAAATGATAAATTCTTAAAACCTATTTTTGCTGCGTTAATGCGCGTTCCTTACATTTTCCTGAAGGAAGTGTTCGCCAACGCCCTTTAGGCGCAAAAGATAATTTCAACAGTATGACTATATCCGGGGGTATTTCAGTGGTCGGTGCAGGAACCATGGGAAATGGAATTGCACACGTGTTTGCTCAAAACGGCTTTAATGTAACACTTATAGATATTTCGCAGGAGCAGTTGACAAAAGCGATAGAAACTATTTCAAAAAACCTTGACCGGCAGGTAGCAAAAGGCACGATTACCGAAGACGTAAAAAAAAATACTTTATCGAATATTAACACCAATACAGATCTTGCCAGCGGTGTGCGGCAGTCACAACTGGTCATAGAAGCCGCGACCGAAAACAGTGAATTAAAACAAAGCTTATTTCGAAACATAGATGAATCAGCCCCTGCAGACTGTATTCTTGCTACGAACACTTCGTCCATCTCTATTACAAAAATTGCGGCGGCAACAAAAAGACCCGCGATGGTAATCGGCATGCATTTTATGAACCCTGTGCCGGTAATGAAACTAATAGAAATCATTAACGGGTATGCTACCAAAAAAGAAGTCACTGAAGCCATCAGTACCCTCAGCAAACAATTGGGAAAGGTTCCCTGTGTCGTAAATGATTATCCTGGCTTTATCGCAAACAGGATTTTGATGCCGATGATTAATGAAGCTATCTATAGTTTATATGAAGGCGTAGCTGGTGTCGAAGAAATAGATACGATTATGAAACTGGGCATGGCACATCCGATGGGCCCATTACAACTCGCCGATTTTATCGGTCTTGACGTGTGCCTTTCTATATTGCAAGTGCTTTACAACGGTCTGGGGAATACTAAGTATGCGCCATGTCCATTGCTGGTAAATATGGTAACGGCGGGTAACCTCGGGGTAAAGTCTGGAGTAGGGTTTTACACTTATCCGCAGGATAAAAAAGCACTGATGGTAAGTGAAAGGTTCAAATGAATCCCCCTGAAAATCGGTCGGTTTGTTGCAAAAAAACCTGCAAAATAGTATAGACACGTAAAACGTTTTTGCAAAATAAGTCGTCTAATAGGTGATTTTTTAGGTTATACACATTATGCTTTTTTGACGTGTGTGTTGTATTTCTTAATGAGAATAATATTTATACCTTTGCGACCGATTACAATTACCTGAGAATAAAAACCAGAACATTTCCCTGTAATTGTTTTTAGCAATCGTTCATCAGAAAAAAATTTATGATTATGAGACGTATCTTATTACTAACCGTTCTAACCTCCATTACGCTTTTCAGCTTTGGACAACGGAAATCTGCACTTGGATTTAGTTTTAACCTTACCGATTTTCAAACACCGACAGACATTAAGAACACTTCACTGAAAGATGTTTTAAAAAGTGGTGACTGGAATAATAGTTCCAGGCTTGAACCCGGCTTTTCATTGACATACTGGAAAGGCTTAACAAACAAGATTGACGCATCATTAAGGTATAATGGTCTTTTCGGCAGCAATGAACTGTCTAAACTTTCAAATAAATCAGGCGTAAAGACGTATTTCAGCGAACTGGAATTATCCGCACATGCAAGAGCGCTTAAAGAAAGTGCTGTAGTTAATCCTTTCCTGAGCGCCGGTCTCGGTGTTGGCAATTACTGGGAAAAATTTGGACTGGCGCCTTACGCACCTCTTGGTGTAGGTCTACAGGTTAATATTGCGAATGAAGCATTCGTTCACCTGCAGGCAAACTACAGGTTGAGCTTTGATAATGACAAATTACCAAATAGTCTTTTTTACTCTTTAGGTATTTCACAGAATCTTGCTAAGCCAAAACCAAAAGTTATTCCTCCACCACCCATCCCTGTTGATATAGATAAAGATGATGATGGTGTTGTTGATAGCCTTGACGCTTGTCCTAACGATGCGGGATTGGCGGCTTTACAGGGTTGTCCGGATAAAGACGGCGACGGTATTGCTGATAAAGACGATAAATGCCCTGATGTGGCAGGTCTGGCAAAATATAATGGATGCCCTATTCCTGATACAGACAAAGATGGTGTGAATGATGAAGAAGATAAGTGCGTAGATGTCCCGGGTGTTGCACGTTACCAGGGATGCCCTATTCCTGACAGCGACAAAGATGGCGTAAATGACGAAGAGGATAAATGTCCTAATCTTGCCGGTGTGAAAGAAAACCAGGGATGTCCTGAAATAAAAGAAGAAGTGAAGAAGAAAGTAGAAAAAGCTGCTCAGAATATTTACTTCGCAACAGGTAGTTACAAACTGCTTGCTAAATCAAACAAAGGGTTGAATGAAGTAGCAGCTATCCTTGCTGAAAATCCTGAAATGAAGCTGGCAATTGATGGCCATACAGACAATACTGGTAAAGCAGACAAAAACCAGTTACTAAGTGATAATCGTGCTGCTTCAGTGAAAAAATATCTTGTAAGCAAAGGAGTTGATGAAAGCAGGATTACATCTGCCGGTCACGGACAGGATCAGCCGGTTGCAGACAACAAAACAGCTGCAGGTCGTGCGAAGAACCGTCGCGTAGAATTAAAACTGAGTTATTTTGTTACTGAATAATTAACCTGTTCTATCAATAGCAAAGCGCCGTTCCGGAAAACCGGAACGGCGCTTTTTATAGTAAGCACAACAGGAATTTATTCTTTTGTAAATTCTATCCCGTTCAAATCTTTCAACCTGCTTATTATTTCTTCCAACCTGTTTTTTACAATACCAACAGACATAGTACAAAACAACTGGACTTCCTGGCGCTGGATAGTACAATCTGTTTGCTTCAAAATCTTCATGACATTATTCAGTTGTGTATAATCAAACTGAAGCCTGTAGTTAACCACAATAGGTTTTTGAACTACGGGTGTGATTTGCAAACATAATGCCGCTGCATTCTTATATGCATTGATCAAACCGGGAACGCCTAGTAAAGTACCGCCGAAATAACGGACAACAACTACTAACACATTCACCAATTGTTTGGAATCTATTTGCCCCAGTATTGGTCTTCCCGCGGAGCCTGACGGCTCGCCATCATCTGCCACCCGAAAGCTGTTACCATCCAACCCTATACGATAGGCAAAACAATGATGCGTAGCTTTTGGGTGTTCTTTTTTTATTTCTGCCAGGCGTGCTTTAAAATCATCCACGCTTCCAATGGCGAAAGCGTATCCAATAAAGCGGCTTCCCCTATCCTTGAATTCAGCGACAGAAGATTTTTCAATTGTATAATAGTAATCAGTTGCTGCCAAATGGTACGGTTTTAAACGATCGGTTTGAACAGGGTCACTAAGTCCCCGGTTGAAGCATCGGCAGATATTTCAACCGCATTTATTAATTGAGGTGCGGGAAGCCCGTTTTCAATTTGCAAATGCGTATTTGTAATTAGCCTGGCCTCATCCCACAGTTGTTCATCAATAAAAGATTGCAACAAAACAGCGCCTCCTTCTACTATTACACTCTGGATTTTCAACTGATACAACGCATTTACAATCTGCTGTACCAGGCTTACATCATCGGTCACCTGGAAATAGGAAAGAGCGCCGTTTTCTTCATGCTTTATCTTATTAAAAATAATTGTCCGCACCTCATTATTGAAAATCTTTAACCCATGCGGCAATCTTAAATTCATATCAATCACTAAACGTGCCGGTGAATTGCCCGGCCATAAGCGGGTAGTTAATTCCGGGTTATCTGATGCCGCCGTGTTTGTTCCTATCAAAATACCCGATTCCTCACTCCGCCATTTATGTACAAGACGGTTTGTTTTTTCATTCGAAATCAGTAGGCGCCCATCCCCGATAGCAGCAATTTTCTTATTTGATGTCTGCGCCCATTTCAGGATAATGTAAGGGCGGTGCTTTGTATGAAAAGTGAAAAAACGCTTATTGATTTCCCGGCATTCCTTTTCCAATACGCCTGTAACCACTTCAATACCGGCCAACCGCAATTTCTCAATTCCTTTGCCATCCACTTCCTGGAAGGGATCGCGGCATCCGATAATAACCCTGGGAATTTTATGACGGATAATCAAATCAGCGCAGGGTGGCGTTTTGCCGAAATGAGCACAGGGCTCTAATGAAACGTATATAATGGATTTATCGATCTCCTCAGCAAATCCATTTTCAATAGCATTGTTGATTGCATTAACTTCTGCATGTGCTTCACCATAGTGCTTGTGGTATCCTTCACCGATAATACGGCCTTTATAAATCAATACAGCGCCTACCAGGGGATTAGGTGCTACATTGCCTGATCCCTGCGCTGCCAGATCCAGGCAGCGGCGCATAAAATCTGTATGATCCTGAATATCCTCGTTCATGTGCCCGGCAAATGTAAAATAATTAAGTTTGCTTATGACGTTACAGGAAGCAAGGCAGGATTTAATCCGTTCAATTCAAAAAATATACAGCGAAAGTGAAGCCGCGAATATTGCCGGATTACTTCTCGAAAACATATCCGGTTTTAATAAAACAGACCGGATTGTTAAAAGAGATATCCCCTTGTCCGGAGAACAGGAGAGAAAGGCAAAAGATGCCGAATTACGGCTATTGAATCATGAGCCGATCCAATACATTATAAACGAAGCCTGGTTTTACGGATTAAAATTTTACGTAGATAAAAATGTACTGATACCAAGGCCTGAAACAGAAGAATTGATTGAATGGATTATCAGCAACCTTAAATTTCCGATCGATACGTTAAAAATATTGGATGTCGGCAGTGGTAGTGGCTGTATTCCTGTTGCATTGAAAAGAAAATTGCGCAAAGCCGAAGTGTGGAGTTGTGATATCAGTGAAAACGCCCTGGCAGTAGCAAGAAGAAATGCCGCAACAGTTGGAGCAGATATCAATTTTTTGCAGGTTAACTTTCTCAACGAAGATGAAACAGGCATTCTTCCTTCCTTTGACATCATCGTGAGTAACCCTCCATATGTACCCGAACGGGATAAAACAACAATGCATGCAAATGTGCTGAACCACGAGCCACATACGGCTTTATTTGTTCCTGATAATAACGCCCTGGTGTTTTACAAAGCCATCGCTGCTTTTGCAAAGCATCACCTCAATAAAAATGGAAGTATTTTTCTGGAAATACATGAAGACGCTGGTACCGCCGTAAAAAAACTATTTGTAGAAGAAGGATTCTCTTCTGTGGAAGTAAAAAAGGATATGCAGGGGAAAGATCGGTTTACGCTAATTAACGCTAATGACGCCAATGAGCGCTAATGACGCTAATAGATAACTACAATTAAAGACATACTATAATAAGCAAAACACTACTTGCTTCCCCCCTCATCTCCGATACAATTTTTTGAACTGGCTGCTGTCAGACAGTATTAGCGTCCATTAGCGTCATTAGCGCCCATTAGCGCGATCTATTAGCGAACATTAGCGTATTTATTTAACCACCGCCACCACCTTCGCCCCCGCCCGCTTAGCAGCCTGCATTACGCGGTAGACTTCGCCATAATAAGAAATGGTATCTGCGTTAACAACAACAGATGGTGTATCCAATGGAGATTTGCGGATACGATCCAATTCATGCCGTAATAAAGTATCTATGTTGTTCAGGTCAATTGCTTTCTGGCCCATATATACTTTCTGCTCTTTATCAATTGATATCACGATATTCTGCTTCGCCTTTGTATCTTTTGTACCCCGCGGGTTATTCACTTTCACCACGTTCGGATTAGCCATAGTAGTCGTAATCAAAAAGAACATCAGGAGAATGAACAAAATATCATTCAGTGAATCTGTGAATACTTCTGACCCCTCTTTATGTTTTTTTCTGAATTTCATTATTTCCTTTTAGCGTGTAGGCTCCTGTAGTACATCTAAGAAATCTGCTGCGGCGGCTTCCATTTTATTGGAGGCCTTATCAATCTGCGTATTGATATAACTGTAGCCCAGGTAGGCAAGCAAACCTATTACAAGACCAGAGATAGAGGTGATAAGTTTTGTATATATACCCTGGGAAATAGTTCCGATTTCTACTTCATTCGCCGCGTATATATTTGAAAATAACTGCATCAACCCAATCAAGGTACCTACGAAACCAAAAATCGGTGCCGCTTTTGAAACAACTGAAAGAATGCCGAGATTCTTTTCCAGTTTGTACATTTCCAACTGTCCCACATTATCCATACTTTTTTCGATACTTTCAATCGGTTTCCCGATACGCTGAATCCCTTTGTCAATTATCCTTGCAACCGGGTTATTGGTATTTTTTGCAAAACTTCTTGCTGCAGATACATTACCATTCACGATATGATCCCGGACAATATTCATCTTTCCAGCACATTGGGATCCTAAGCTTAGAATTCCACGTGGACAAGTTGTCGCG
>JADMIO010921741.1_pt1 | contig 97120 bp, 90 predicted proteins | sample 8958161 | NCBI WGS metagenome assembly JADMIO01 (sample SAMN16585339, study PRJNA669376) | soil metagenome | isolation source: Crop rotation soil | place: USA: Cullars Rotation, Alabama | collected 2011
CACAACGACGCAGCTTCATCGTCCGACCGCCTCGAGCAGTCGCGTGCGCGCGATCTGATAATCGAAGAGCGCCTGCTGCAACGTCAGCCTCTGATTCGCCGCGAGTGTCTGCGCCTCAGTCACTTCGGTGATCGGACCTTCACCGGCTCGATATCGCGAGATCGAGACTTCGAGATTGCGCTCGGCGTCTGCGAGTCCTCGACGCGCGTTCTCCACGCGCGCGGCCGCAGTCGCCGCGTCTTGCCGCGCGGTCGCGAACTGCAAATACAGATCGCGCACCGCGAGCTGCTGCTGAACGAGCGCACCTTCCGCGCGAAGCTCGGCCTGCCGTTGCCGGCTTCGCGTCACCCCCCAATCCCAGATCGGAATGTCGATGTTCGCGGTCGCGAGCACGCCGCGATGCTGACGCAATTGATCCGACGAAAGCGAATTCGCATCGAATCCTTCATCGACGGAGTACGTGATGCGCGGCAGACGATCGGCGCGCGCGATTCCGACATCGGCGCGCGCGGCCTGCAACTCCGCCTCGAGCTGCGCGAACTCCGGACGATGCGCGACGCCTTCCGCGGTGATCGTCGGAATGTCGGTCGCGTCGATCGTCTGCGGAAGCGGCTCGATGTTCGGCGTCTCGGTGATGCCCGTGCCGAGCAGCGTGGAGAGCGTCGCATTTGCGACCGTTTCGGCCTGACGCGATTGTTCGAGGTCGTCGCGACGCTGCGCGGTTTGCAGTCGCGCGCGGATGACATCGATCTCCGGCACTTCGCCCGCGTTGAAATTGAGCGTCGTGATTCGCTCGAAGTCTTCCGCCGCTGCGAGACTCACTTCCGCCGCGCGCCGTCGCGACGTCGCGAGCGCCGCGCCGTAATACGTCTCGTTCACGCCGCGAATGAAAGCGCGTCGCGCGATGTCCGTTCCGGCTCGCGCTGCGCGCAGCAGCGCTTGTGCGCGACGAACTCCGGCGATGAGTCCGAAGTTCCACTCCCCGGTGACGCCGAGGAGCTCCTGATATTCATGGATGGCGTTGGAGGCGATGAAGGCGGGATCGCTGACGCTCGCTGGCGGCCTCGCCGGTGAGTTGTATGTGATTGTTGACAAGCTCCGCGCGCGCGGAAGAAATGCCGCTTGAGCCTGACGCACGTCTTCCGCGGCGATCGCCTCATCGATCTGCGCCTGACGGAGGAGCGAAACCTGTTGCAGCGCGGTCGTTTGCGCGGATTCGAGCGAGATCGGAGTCTGCGCGGGAGCAACTGTCGCGGCACAGAGCAAAAACAGAAGCATTCGCGTGGACGATATCGCAGGACGTCAACAATCACCGCCATCGTCCCGTCCCATCTTCGCCGGTCTTTTTGCCGGTGACACGGTGGCTTTGGGCGTCGCCGGACGCCATGTGGTGGTGACGCCGGCGACGTCCGGTTTATCCTCTCTTCATGTCCCGCGAATAGGCTGCGACACGATCATGCGAATACTTTTAGTGGAAGACGATGCGGATGTCGCGCGATTCATCGCGCGCGGATTGAATGAACAGGCCTACGCCGTCGATCAGGCGGAAGACGGCGAGAAGGCTTTGTACCTGGCGGGCGTCAACTCGTACGACGTGATGGTTCTCGACATCATGTTGCCATCGCTCGACGGTCTCGAAGTGTGCCGTCGCTTGCGAACATCGGGATCGCACATCCCGATCATGATGCTGACCGCGCGAGACTCGGTCGACGACAAGATCGCCGGACTCGACGCCGGCGCCGACGACTATCTCGCGAAGCCGTTCGAATTCGGCGAGCTGCTCGCGCGTCTTCGCGCGCTGCTGCGCCGCGGCGGCGCGACGCTGTCGGCGACGATCCGCGTCAACGGACTCGAGATCGACACGCGATCGCATCGCGTCTCCATCGAAGGCAAACCGCTGACGCTGACGACGAAGGAGTACGGCGTCCTCGAGTTTCTCGCGCGCAACGCCGGGCGCATCGTCACGCGCGAAGAAATCTCCGAACACGTCTGGAACCAGGACTTCGATCCGTTCTCGAATCTCATCGAGGTGTACATCAATCGGCTCCGCCGTCAGATTGAAAAAGTCAGCGGGCCGAAGTTGATCAACACCGTGCGCGGCGCCGGCTACATCATGGACGCGCAGGGCGAACAGGAAGAATGTTCCACTCCGTCCGCGCGCGCCTGACGCTCTGGTACACCGGCATCCTTGCGGTCGTCCTGATCACGTTCAGCGTCATCAGTTACGCGATCCTCGCGCGCGACATGCGCGCAGCGACCGACGCATCGATCGCCGCGACGTCGCGCGAGTTCAGCGCGTCGTTCGCGCGACGCGGTGAGACCGTTCTCCCCGACTTTCGATTCACGGACAACACGATCATGCTCTTCGACCGCGACGGCCGGTTGACCGCGTCGTCGCAACCGCAGTTCACCGGCGAAGAGCAGCAGCTCATGGGCGCGCTCGCGCGATCCGGCTTCATGGGATTCGCGACGGTCGCGGGCGGACAAGCAAAAGACGGGATTCGCGTGCGCGTCGATCGCGTCGACGGCCGCCACATCGTCGTCGCGACGAATCTTCACGATGACGCGCAGCAACTCGCCGATACGGTGCGCGCAATGGCGTTCGGTATTCCGCTCGCGCTTTTACTCGCAGCCGGCGGCGGATATCTCATGGCGCGCAAGAGTCTCGCGCCTGTCACGACGATGAGCTCGAAGGCGCGGCAGATCGGCGCCGAGACTCTCACCGAACGAATCGGAGTCGAGAACGAACGCGACGAGCTCGGATTTCTCGCGACGACACTCAACGAACTGCTCGAGCGTCTTCAGCGCGCGTTCGATTCGCAGCGCAGTTTCATGGCCGACGCGTCGCACGAGCTGCGCACGCCACTCGCGATCATTCAAGGTGAGTCGGACGTCTCGCTGTCGCGCGATCGAACGACCGAGGAGTATCGGGAGAGCATTTCGATTATTCAGACGGCGGCGCGGAAGCTCACGCGCATCGTCGAGAGTCTCTTCCTGCTCGCTCGATCCGACGCAGGCCGCTACCCGATCACGACGTCGCGTTTCTATCTCGACGAGTTGCTGAGCGATTGCGTGCGCGCCTTACGCAGCGTCGCAGCGACGCATCGCGTCGAGCTGCGGTTCGATGCGCCGTCGGAAATGATGATCGTCGCCGACGAAGCGCTCATCCATCGGATGGTGCTCAACCTCGTCGATAACGCGCTGAAGTTCACGCCGCCCGGCGGACGCGTGACCGTGTCGGCCGACATGACCGACGACGAATACACGATTCGCGTCGAGGACACCGGCATCGGTATCGCGGAAGGCGATCGCGATCGCATCTTCGAGCGCTTCTATCGCGGCGATTGGAAACGCTCCAAGCGCGGCATCGGCCACATCTCCACCGGCGCCGGCCTCGGCCTCCCGATCGCGCGATGGATCGCGGAGATCCATCACGGGACACTGGTGCTCGAACATTCCGATGACACCGGAACTGCGTTCGTGACGACGCTACCGCGAGCGCGCGAAGTGGACGCTATTCGTAGCGCAACGCTTCAATCGGTTCGAGCCGTGACGCCTTCCACGCCGGATACCAGCCGAAGCCAATCCCGATAACGGAACAGACGATCAAACCGGTCAGCGCCCAGCCCCATGGGAAGACGACCGACATGTCGAACCACAGCGCCATGCCGTTTCCTCCGGCGACGCCGAACAGAATGCCGGCGAGACCGCCGAGCTCCGACAAGACGATCGCCTCGAGGAGAAACTGTTTGATGATGTCGTCGCGCCGCGCACCGATCGCTTTGCGCACGCCGATCTCGCGCGTCCGCTCGGTGACGCTGACGAGCATGATGTTCATGATGCCGATGCCCGCGGCCAGGAGTGCAATCACGCTGACGACGAAGGCGCCGATGCGCACCGTGCCGGCGATCTGTCCGAACGCCGACAACAACGTGTCGTTCGAGTAAATCTCGAAGTCGTTGTCTTGTCCCACTCTCAGCCCTCGGGCGATGCGCATCGCGCCGATCGCTTTGTCGAGCGTCTGGTTGTACGTCGCCTGCGATGTCGACTGCGTCGCGATGTTGATGCTGCGGTTCGCGTGGCCGAAATCGTTGAAGAACTTCGTGATCGGTACGCTGTTGATGTTGTCCGAGCTCGATCCGAATGAGGAGCCCTTTTCGGCGAACACTCCGATCACTTGGTACGGCTTGCCGTTCAGCTTGATCCATTTTCCGAGCGGCGATTCGTTCGGAAACAGCTTCTTCTGCACATCCGCGCCGATGTCGCAGACGCTGCGGCCGAGCGCAACATCTTCGGCCGAGAGGTTGCGCCCGTAGGCGATCGAGAATGTGTTCGCGATGATGAAGTTCTCGTTCGTCCCGACGATCGTGACGCCCTGCTTCTTGACCGTTCCGTAGCCCGCCGCGCGTCCGCCGTCGAAGACCTTGAGACAGATCGCGCCCGCGTCATGCTCCATCAATCGCTTGTATTCGTTCGCCTGATCGAGCGTGATGTTGCGGCGGTTCTTGAACTGCTCGTCCGGATCGCGTGAGTTGATCAGCGGATACTTTGCAAACTGAAAAAGGTTGGAGCCGAGGAAACTGAGACCGGTTTCGATCGAGCCGGAGATGACGGAGAGCGCCGTCATCACGCCGATGACGGAGAACACGCCGATCGTCACGCCGAGCATCGTCAGGATGGACCTGAGACGGTTGGTTCTAAGCGCGTTCAGCGCCATCCGCATGATTTCGCGAAGCTGCATAAGTTTCAGGGATGAGGGATGAGGGCTGAGGGATGAACGTGAGTTGTCACGTCATCCATCAAATTTTTCATCCCTCATCCCTCATCCCTCATCCCTTTTTTCACTCATATCGCAGCGCCTCAATCGGATCGAGCCTCGACGCCGACAGCGCCGGCGCGAATCCCGAGAAGATTCCTGTGAGCGTCGACACGGTCAGTCCCGTCAGAACGAGGCCGATCGAGAACTGCATCGGGAACGACGGGAACGCGGCGGCGACGATGACGCACATCAGCCACGACAGCGTCAGGCCGACTGCGCCGCCGATCAGGCAGATCGAAACGGCTTCGATCAGGAATTGCAGCAGAATCGCGCGCCGTTTTGCGCCGACCGCTTTGCGCGTGCCGATCTCGCGCGTCCGTTCCTTCACGCTGACGTAGGTAATGTTCATGATGCCGATCGCGCCGACGAACAGCGCGAGGCCGGTCACGAATAGTCCGGCGGCGGCGATGCCCGCCTTCACCGGACCGATCGTCGAGCGCAAGCCTTCCTGCTCGTTGATCTCGAAATCGTCTTTCTGTTCCGGGCGCAATCCGCGCACGCGGCGCATGTCGCCACGTAACTCATCGCGCGCTTTATCGAGCTGGTTCTTGTCCTTCACCTTCACGCGGATCGACGTGTCGAGTCGCGCGCTGAAGTTTTTCGTGAATGATGGCAGCGGAACGACCGCATACGAATCGAAACTGAAGAGGCCGAGGAAGGTGCCCATGCGGGCGAAGACGCCGATGACGCGATAGGGATTGCCATCGATCTGCACGGTCTTGTCGACTGCGCTTCCCATTGGAAACAACGCCTCGGCCACGTCGTAGCCGAGGACGACGACGTTGTGGCCGCCGCGAGATTCGGTGTCGGTGAAGAAGCGGCCCTCTTTGAAGCCGGCCGTCGACGTCATCATGAATTCGTCGGTCGTGCCCTGCGTGAACACGCCGGTCACTTCGTTTTCGCCGTACTTGATTGTTCGCGCGGTATTCAGTGTCGGCACGGCGACGATCAGCTGCGAGTTCGGCGTCGCGGCGATGATCTTCTTGAGGTCGTCGGCGTAATGCACTTCCATGCGCCGGCGGTTGCGATAGTTCCACCAGTCATCGACGTGATGCCACGGCCACTTCTCGACGTAGAGCAGATCGTCGCCGATGACCGCGAGGCTGCGCTCGAAGCCGACGCCGATGCCGCCGATCGCGGATCCCATCAACGTCACAGCGATGATGCCGATGATGACGCCGAGCGCAGTGAGCACCGAACGCATCTTGTGCGCGCGGATCACGCTGAACGCGATGCGGAACGATTCGGCGATCTCCGTTGCGATGTTTCTCATCTAGCTCTTGGCTTGTTTTTCAATCGTAATCTTTGCGCCGTCCTTCAACTTGCGCGAAATCGCCGTGTACGAACCTGACACGATTTCGTCACCCGGTTTCAGTCCGCTCTTGATCTCGATGTAGGTGTTGTCGGCGATACCGGTTTCGACTCTCTGCATCTTCGCTTTGTCGCCGACTTTGACGAACACGACGCGCTGCAGCTTCTCCCGCAGCTCGCGCTGTTTGCGGCTTTCCAGCGCCGTGTTGGTGACGTCGGCGCGGTTGTCGCCGGCGTTGCGCGCTTTCTCTGCGGCGCTCTGCTTCTCGAGCTCTTCCGGCGAGAGCTTGCTGTCGGTCGCACGAACCGTGACGGCCTGAATCGGGACGACGATCGCGTCGGTGACAGTCGCCGTTTCGATATCGGCGGTCGTGCTCATTCCCGGCCGCAGCGTCACCGGCGGATCGGGGATCGAAATCTTGACGACAAAGTTCGTGACTTCTTCCTGGGTGCCGAGGTTCTGCGTTGCCGCGCTCGACGATATTTCGCGCACGGTTCCGCGGATCACGCGATCGGGATACGCGTCGACGTTGATGCGCGCGCCATCACCGACTTTCACGTTGACGACGTCGTTCTCGTTGACGTTGACGACCGCCTCCATGTTGTTGAGGTTCGCGATCCTCATGACTTCGGTGCCGGCAAACTGACTCGTTCCGACGACGCGCTGTCCGACTCGTGCCGGCAGCGTGCTGATCGTCCCGTCGTTCGGCGCGACGATCGTCGTCTTCGACAACAGATCGCGGATCTGCCGCAGCGCGCCTTCTGCACGTTGCGCTTCGAAGCTCGACGATTCGACCGCCGCTTTGGCGATGTCATAACTCGTCTGCGCGGCGTTGCGATCGGCGTCCGAGATCAATTTCTGATTGAAGAGATTCTGCGCGCGCTTGTAATCGAGATCCGCTTTCGCGAGCTCGGCGCGATGCTGCACGATTCCTGCGCGCGCGGCGTTCAGTGCCGACTGCTGCGCTTCGACTTGCGCCTGATAGCTGTCGGGCTTGATGCGAAGCAGCACGTCGCCGCGATGAACCGACTGCCCTTCTTTGACCGGGATCTCGACGATCTCGCCCGACACTTCCGGCGCGATCGGCACTTCGACTTCCGGCTGGATCTTTCCAGTCGCGGTCACGAGCTGCGTGACCGTTTTGCGGAATGCCTTCTCGGTCGTCACCGGAACGCCTTTGTCGCGCTTGCGCGACGCGAGCACCGACGCCGCGATGATCAGGATGAGCGCGGCGATGCCGATCGTGATGAACAGTTTCTTACGGGATCGTTTCGGTTGATTCAATTGATTCATAGAGACACTCACACAACCACAGATATGATCAATTTATGCTGGACCGGAAGCTGGACGGCGGAATCCTGACGCTTCGGCTCGCGCACGGCAAGGCCAGCGCGATGGACCTCGAGCTCTGTGAAGCATTACGAATGGAGCTCGAAACTGTTGCAGAGGGTCACGAAGCACGCGCGTTGATTCTCACTGGAACCGGCTCGATTTTCTCCGCCGGCGTCGACCTCCCTCGACTCATCAACAGCACCGGAGATTATGTCCCGCGATTCGTCGCGGCGCTCGATTCGTGTTTTCGCGCGATGTTCCTCTTTCCTCGCCCGCTGATCGCCGCGGTCAACGGCCACGCGATCGCCGGCGGCGCGATCATGGCCTGGGCCGCCGACTATCGGCTGATGAGCGGCGGCAAGATCGGAGTTCCGGAAGCGCTCGTCGGCGTCCCGTTCCCGCCGCTCGCGCTCGAGATCGTCCGCTACGGCGTGCCTCATCAATATTTGCAGGCGATCGTGCATCTCGCGCAGACGTACGACGCGAACACGGCGCTGAAGATGGGCCTCGTCGACGAAGTGCTGTCCGCCGATGAGTTGCTCCCGCGCGCGCGACAAGTCGCCGAGCAGCTCGCCGACATCCCGCACACCACGTTCGCGCTGACGAAACGGCAACTGCGCGAGCAATACCTGCACAACGCCGCACACATGGCGGCATCGACGGCGGACGCGGTCGACGCGGCGTGGTCGGCGCCGGAGACGCACGAGCGGATTCGTTCGTACCTTGCGCGGACAATCGGGAAGGCGCAGAGGCCCTAGGCCCTAGGCCCGTCGATCGGCCACGTTTACGCACGTGGTGAAAGGGAAGCGCGAAGCTCGAAGCTCGAAGTGCGAAATGAGTTCGAGTTCGAGCTTCTTGCTTCGAGCTTCCTCTTCACCAAAGACGAGAGCGGAGCCTTCAACTCGGGCCTAGGGCCTAGGGCCTAGGGCCCTATAGAATCCCGCGACATGCGAAAACGCTCACTGACGCTACTCGTGTTCACGCTCGCATTTGCGGCATCGACCCACGCACAAACCCTCCAATATCCCCAAACAAAAAAAGTCGACCAGAAGGACATCTACGCCGGCAACGTCGTCGTCGCGGATCCTTATCGCTGGCTCGAGCAGGACGTCCGCGAATCTGAGGATGTCCGCAACTGGGTCGAGGCGGAGAACAAAGTCACGTCGTCGTATCTCCAGGCGCTTCCGTATCGCGACGCGATCAAGAAGCGGTTGACCGAGGCGAACAATTACGAGAAGTACACGACGCCGTTCAAGAGAGGCGGGCACTACTACTTCAAGAAGAACGACGGACTGCAGAACCAGTCTGTGTTGTACGTGCAGAAAACGCTCAGCGATCCGCCGCGCGTGCTGCTCGATCCGAACACATGGTCGAAAGACGGCACAGTCGCACTGACGAACTACTTTCCGAGCGACGACGGCCGCTACCTCGCTTACGGCGTGGCCGAGGCGGGATCGGACTGGGTGGTGTGGCACGTGATGGAAGTCGACAGCGGAAAAGTTCTCGACGACGAGCTGCGCTGGGTCAAGTTCAATTCGCCGTCGTGGACGAACGACAGCAAGGGTTTTTTCTACAGCCGTTATCCGAAACCGGAAGGCGCGGCGCTGCAGAGTCTCAACAAGAATCAGAAGGTCTACTACCACCGCGTCGGCACGCCGCAGACCGCGGACGCGCTCGTGTATGAGCGTCCCGATCAGCCGGAGTGGCAGTTCGGCAATGAGGTCAGCGAAGACGGACGATATCTCGTCATCGACATCTCGAAGGCCGGCAGCAAAGACATGATCATGGTTCGCGATCTCAACGAACCGTACGCCGCGCCGGCGTGGCTCATCGGATCGTTCGATCACGAATACACGTTCGTCGGCAACGACGGACCGACGTTCTACTTCCAGACCGACGACAACGCAGCGCGTCGGCGATTGATCGCCGTCGATCGAAACAGACCGGAGCGCGCGAACTGGCGCGATGTGATCCCGCAAGGGATTGAAGTCGTCACGCACTATCAGTACGTCGGCGGAAAGTTCATCGCGCTGTCGCTCAAAGATGCGCAGAGCGAAGTGAAAATCTTCAACCGCGACGGGTCTCTCGCCCGTACCCTCGACCTCGGATCCATCGGAAACGCGGCCGGATTCCAGGGACGCGCGGACGATCCGGAGACGTTCTATTCATTCGAGAGCTTCACCGTGCCGCCGACGTTCTATCTATACGACGTCGCGACCGGCGAGAAGAAAGTCGTCTTCCAGTCGAAGGTGAATTTCGATCCGTCGCAATACGAAGTGAAGCAGGTGTTCTTCACGTCGAAAGACGGCACGCGTATCCCGATGTTCATCGCCGGCCGCAAAGGTCTGAAGCTCGACGGAAACAATCCGACGATCCTCTACGGCTACGGCGGCTTCAACATATCGGAGCTTCCGCGGTTCATGCCGTCGAAGATCGTCTGGATGCAGATGGGAGGCGTGTACGCGAGCGTGAATCTGCGCGGCGGCGGCGAGTACGGCGAAGAGTGGCATCAAGCCGGAACGAAGCTGCACAAGCAGAATGTGTTCGACGACTTCATCGCCGCTGCTGAATATCTGATCAAGAACAAGTACACGCGCAAGGAAAAACTCGCGATCAACGGCGGCAGCAATGGCGGCCTGCTCGTCGGCGCCGCGATTACACAACGTCCGGATCTTTTCGGCGCCGCGTTGCCGCAAGTCGGCGTGATGGACATGCTGCGCTTCCAGCGATTCACCGCGGGACGTTTCTGGACCGACGATTACGGCTCGAGCGATAACCCCGAGGAGTTCCGTGCGCTCTATGCGTATTCGCCGTATCACAACCTGAAAAAAGGAACGGTCTATCCGCCGACGCTGATCACGACCGCCGATCACGACGATCGCGTCGTGCCGGGTCACAGCTTCAAATTCGCGGCGGCGATGCAGGAAGATCAGGCGGGTCCAGCGCCCGTGCTGATTCGCATCGAGACGCGCGCGGGTCACGGCAGCGGAAAACCGATCAGCAAGCAGATCGAGGAGACCGCGGATCAGTACGCGTTCCTCGTGAAGAACCTGGGGATGAAACTTCGTTGAGGCCCTTCTCCCCGCTTGCGGGGAGAAGGTGCCCGAAGGGCGGATGAGGGGTTTTGACAGAGCTCGCCCGACGTCTCGGTCCCTTCGACGCCACGATGATCGTGATGGGCGGGATCATCGGCTCGGGCATCTTCATCAACCCGTATGTCGTCGCCCGCAACGTTCATTCGCCGGCGCTCATCATCGGCGCCTGGGCGGCGGGCGGCGTCATCGCCCTCCTCGGCGCTTTTGTGTACGCGGAACTCGCGGCGCTGCGTCCGGAAGCAGGTGGTCAATATGCTTACCTTCGCGATGCGTACCACCCGGCGGTCGCGTTTCTCTATGGATGGGCGCTGCTGCTCGTCGTGCAGAGCGGCGGCATGGCCGCGGTCGCGGTCACGTTCGCGCGCTATTCGATCGAGCTGACTGGCTTCACGATCAGCGACGCCGTCCTCGCCTCCGCCACCCTTACGCTCCTCACCATCATCAACATCCTCGGCGTCCGGAGCGGAAGCAACACGCAGTCGGCGCTGATGATCTTGAAGCTTGTGGCGATTGCGATGCTTGTTGTTTTGGGGATTACGAGCACCGGCAAGAGTGCCGGTGCCACAACTGCATCGTCCGTAGGCGGCTTCTTCGCGGCGATGACGCCGGTGATGTTCGCGTACGGCGGATGGCAGACCGCGAGCTTCATGTCCGCGGAACTCAAAAGACCACGACGCGATCTCGCGATCGGATTGCTCGCGGGTGTCATCGGCGTGATCACGGTCTACGTGCTCGTGAACGCGGTGATGCTGCACGCGCTCGGTGCTGAGGGTCTCGCAAACACGACGACTCCGGCGTCCGCGGTCATGCGCGCGGCGCTCGGCGACCGTGGCGCGAAGTTAATCGCCATCGGCATCGCCATCTCGACCCTCGGCTTCTTGAGTCAGAGCATGCTGACCGCACCGCGCGTGTACTACGCGATGGCGACCGATCGCGTGTTCTTTCGCGCAGTCGCGCGCGTCCATCCGGTGACGCGCGTGCCGTACGTCGCCATCATCCTGCAGGGCATCGTCGCGATCGTGATCGCGGTGTCCGGTAAGTACGAGCAGATTCTCAACTACGTCGTCGCGACCGACTTCGTATTTTTCGGGCTAACGGGACTCGCGCTGTTCGTGTTCCGCCATCGCGGTGATACGACGGCGGAATTCCGAACGCCAGGGCATCCGATCACGACTGCGATCTTCACGCTCGCATGTTGGGTCGTGGTCGTCGCGACGGTGGTGAAATCGCCGGTGCACAGCCTGATCGGATTCGCGATCATCGGCGCGGGGGGCGTGGCGTATTTTCTCTGGCGAACGATAGGGCAGCGGGCGTCCCGCCCGCAGTGATCGCGCGTCTCGCGCGATCACTTCTCAGTCGTTGAGCGGGACGCTCAACGACTGCGGCCGGGACGGCCGCGCTCCGAGGAAAACCATTTCAGCCAGTCCGGGATCAGGTCGAGCCGCTCCAACTGAACGCGATAGTTCCTGACGCGGCCGTTCTGCTCCGACACGACGAGGCCTGCGTCTTCGAGCACGCGCAGGTGGCGCGTGGTCGTCGGCCACGAATGTCGGAAGCGAGCAGCGATGTCGCCCGCCGACATCTCGCCGCCGCGGAAGTGGATCGTCATGAGAATCTGACGCCGCGCCGGATGCGCGAGCGCATTCAGCACCGCGTTCAGCGCGGCCAGCTGCTCTTCCGCGTTAGACTTTGCCACTCACCGGTTCGATGACCGCCAGCTCCAGAGACTCGAGCATCGGCGTCATCGGCTCCCACACGGCCATCACTTCCGGCGACTGATGCGCGATTCCGGCGGCCTGATCGTCCCGCCACGAGAACATCTCGACGAAAAACGTCTCACCCGAGCGTTTGTTCGTCGCCTGATAGACGACCGGCAGGTCGCCGTGCAGAAGTCCCGTCGCCTGCAGCGCCGGCCCATGCTTCTTCACCAGCGTCAGCAGCTCCTGCTCCTTTCCCTTCTTCGGCCGATACGTCACGTGCATCTTCACAGGCTTCGCCATTAAACTCTCCTCCGATGTTTAGCCGATTGGCTAAATGATGGAGGAAATTTAGCGAAGTCGCTAAATGATGTCAAGTACCCCCTTTTCAGCCCGTGATCGACACGCCGTAGTTGGCGGCGACGTTCGCGCGCACTTGCACGGTCATCGCGTGCTGCAACTCGGTCGGGTTGTCGAACAGCGACCACGCCGGCTGCTCGTCATCCGCCTCGGCGCGACGGGGAGCGACCGGGAGCGAGCGCACGATCTCGAACCGCTCGGCGGCAGCCGGGTGGCTGTCGTACGCCGACGACTTGCGATTCAGCGCGTCGTGCACCGCTTTTTTCATGTCGGGTTCGCGCAGCGGCTCGGCCGGCTGATACGTGTAGAGATTCGAGAGCGGTTGCTTCTGCTTGATGACTTCATTCAACGTCGCGCGCGCGTGCGCATCGAAACGCACGCTGCGCTCGATCACATGACGCAGTCCGGTTTCGAACGCATCGGCACCATACGCAAACGCTGCCCAGCGATCAGCAAGAACTTCCTGCACTCGCGACGCACCTTCGGAGATGCGCAGAAACACGCGATTGAATCCATTGAGGAACAGCCACGCCGGGTTGTACCACTTCGCGACGCCATTCATCGCCAGCGCATACGCCGACGCATGCAGCGAATTGCGAACCGTCATCGCGAACGCGCCGCCCGCCGTGTCGCGATTCGTGAAGTGACCATACTCGTGTCCGAGGATCGCTTTGAAGGGACGGATTGCGAGACCGTCGAGCGCAGCGATGCCGAGGATCAGGCAGCGCTCGCTGCGACCTTTGCCGCGTTGCATGACGGCGACTTCGGTTCCCGGTGTCAGATAGACATTCGTCACCGGACGCGTACCGATTCTCTTCGCGACATTCTTGAGCAGCGTGTGCAGCCGCGGATGCTTCGCGAGATCGAGCTTCGTTCCCGGCTCTTCATCGCTGCGACGGATGAACAGACTCTTGATCATCGAGACGACCGTCGCGCCGACGATGACGACAACGCCGATCACGAGCTTCACCGGAATGCGGCCGAGCTCGAAGAACGCGTAGATGATGCCGCCACCTGCAGCGATGACGAGCATGATCACGATCGGAATCGACAGGTAATAAAACGCGCACGACAAAAACAAGACGCCCTGATAGATCTTGCGGACCGCGGTGCTCATGCCGCTGGCGTTGTCCGAGACATCGACGGGCGGCTTGCGCGCCGCGCGCATCGCAACAAAACTTAGAATCGCGCCCGCGATCAGCAGCACCGCGAACCCGAGGAACCAGTAGCCGAGGCCGAGGACGATGCGGAGCCAGAGCGGGGTATCGCTGACAGCCGCCGCCTCCTGCGCTTTTTCCGGATGCTCGATCTGATCGAGCACGCGCTGTGCGACGCGATTGTGCGAGTCGAGCGCAAGCGCTTCGCTCGCCGCCTGACGAGCTTCATCCTTCTCAGCCGCAGTCGGCGTGCCGGTCATCAGCGTCTCGGCAAGCTTCGCGAGGTTGTCGGCCGAGTGATCTTTCGACACCGCGTTGCGCGCGCCCCACACCGCGGGGTCATGTTCGGCGGCAACAACCGTGTTGGAAACGAGGACAACGAAAGCGAGCGTCCCGAGCACTTTTCGCATGAGGATGTTGTAGGGTCCGAACCGTCAAAAAAGCGTGTTCATCCTCACGAGCGAAGCGCCAAAAACGCTACCGCGGCCGCCCCTCCCACCTCTGAATAATTGCCTCCGCCGCCTTATGCTGCTCCTCCACCGCCTCGGCCATCTGCACTGTGGGCGAGACATCCGCCGATTGCAGAGTGTCGAATAAGTTTTTGAGGTTCTCGGAAACGCTCGTCAGCGTGTCCGGCGCGTTGCGGCTTCGCGGCGCACCTTCCTCCCCTTCTTCGGCGCCGGCGATCTCTTCGTACTTTGCGTTCGTCGCTTTCGACTCGAGCCCGGTGAATTCCTCGAGCGCCGCGTTCACGCGCCGCAGATCCTCGTAGACGCGCATCGACATCGTCAGCTGCCGGCTCAATCCTTCCGCCGTGGTTTTCACGCGCGGATCCATCTTGACGACGAGGGGCTGCGTGGACGAGTTCCCATCGACGGTCAGCTTGACCGTGTACGTCCCCGGGTTCGCCCACGGCGACGTGTAATCGGGCGCCGTGTTGTACGGCACCGCGTTGATGCCGAACGTCGGACGCGACACCGGCAGCGGCGTGTAATGCAGATCCCAAACGAATCGATGATGCCCTGCGCTCGTTCCGAGAATCTGCGGCGGGCGCTGCCACCATCGCGGCCAGTTGCCGATGTCTTTCGGCTGATCCGCTTTGTCATCGCTCGAGTAACGACGAACGAGCTTGCCGTTCGCATCGTTGATGTCGAGCGTGACTTTGCTCGCATTCGACGCGAGGACGTAATCGATCACCGCGCCATCGGGCGGGTTCTCGCCCATCGGCTCATCGGGCGGCAGTGGAGTGTCGGTGTTCTTGTTCCATCGGAACCGCCAGGCCTGCGCGGGCTTGATCAGACCATTTTCGTGACCACGAAGCGGCGTAATGTCATCGAGGATCCAAAATCCACGACCATGTGTCGCAACAACAACATCGTTGTCCTTGAGCACAAGATCGCGAATCGACGACGCCGGCATGTTGAGCCGCAGCGATTGCCAGTGATCGCCGTCGTCGGTTGAAAAGAACACTTCGCGTTCTGATCCCGCGAATAGGAGACCTTTCGTCTTCGGATCTTCGCGAACGACATTAATGATGCCTTCGGCCGGAATGCCGTTCGTGATTTCGGTCCACGTGTCGCCGCCGTCGCGCGTGCGCAGAATGTGCGGACGCAGATCATCGAGACGGAACGTGTTGATCGCTGCGTACGCGGTCTTGGCGTCGAAGTGCGACGCTTCCATCACCGAGACCTTTTGCCACGAAGTCATTTGCGAGGGCGTGACGCTCTTCCACGTCCCACCGCCGTCGGTCGTGACATGAATGAGACCGTCGTCAGTTCCTGCCCAGATGCGATTGATCTCGAGCGGCGAAGGTGCGAGCGCATAAACAACGCCGCGCTGCGTCACTTTCACCTGATCGGTCCCGCGATATTTGCCGACATTCGCCGGCACGTCCCAGGTCTTGCGCGTGAGATCGGGACTGATCGACGTCCACGATCGTCCGCCGTTCGTCGTCTTCCAAACCTGATTCGACGCAAAGTACAACGTCTTCGGATCGACCGGCGAGAAGACGATCGGCTGCGTGCGGATGACGCGATAGTCGCCTTTGCGAATCGTCTTCGGCGACACGTCGATCACCTGATCGGTGCGACGGTCGTAGCGCGTGATCTTGCCGCCGTAAATCAGATCGGGGTCGAGCGGATCGGGAACTGCGTATCCATATTCTTCAGCGCCGACCGGATGCCAGTCGCGAAACGTGATCGCGCCGTCGTCGCTGCGCGAGTTCACGCACGCCGATCCGCTCTCCTGCTGACCGCCGCACACGCGGTACGGAAACGCGTTGTCCGTCGACACATGAAACATCTGCGCGGACGGCTGGTTGTACCAGGAGCTCCACGTTTGTCCGAGGTTGACGGTGACGATGGCGCCTTGATCGGAAGCGATGAGAATCGTGTTCGAGTCGTTCGGATTGATCCAGACGCGGTGATAGTCGTCGCCACCCGGCGCGCCGCGAAACGCGTCGAACGTCTTGCCGCCGTCAGTCGACCGCCACGTGACGACGTTCGCGACGTACACGACGTCAGGATTTTTCGGATCGGTGCGCACTTCGTTGAAATCGCCGGGACGACCCCAGATGCGCTCGTCGCTGTTGACGCGACGCCACGACGCGCCCGCGTCATCGGATTGATAGAGACCACCCGCATCTTTCCGCATCCCGCAGATCGCGTAGAGCCGATTCGGATTCGCTTGTGCGACTTCGAGTCCCGCGCGACCGATCTTGTCGTTCGACGGCAGACCATTCGTAAGCTGCTTCCACGTCGTGCCGCCGTCGGTCGACTTGTACACGCCGCTGCCGGGGCCGTGAAACGAGCCGTTCTCCCACGGCGCCTGACGCGCTTCCCACAACGCGGCGTAAATCGTCTGCGAGTTCGACGGATCGATCACGACATCGATGCCGCCCGTGTTCTCATCCTTGTACAGAACTTTGTCGAACGTTCGACCGCCGTCCGTCGAGCGAAAGATTCCGCGCTCCGCGTTCGGACCGTACGGATGTCCGAGGACCGCGACGAAGAGTCGGTTCGGATCGTTCTTGTCGACGGCGATCATCGGAATCTGCTGACCGTCGCGCAGTCCGAGATGCGTCCACGTTCTTCCGGCGTCAGTCGATTTGTAGATGCCGTCGCCGGTCGATAGATCGGGACGCTGCAATCCCTCGCCGCTTCCGACATAGATCGTGTTCGGGTCGGACGGCGCAACCGCGATCGCGCCCACGGAACCGGTCGGCTGCTCGTCGAAGATCGGCGACCACACGCGACCGTAGTCCATCGTCCGCCACACGCCGCCGTTGTTGACGCCGATGTAGAAGACGTTCGGCTGCGACGGAATCCCCACCGCCGCGACCGTCCGTCCCCCTCGGAACGGACCGATCATCCGCCAGTGAAGATCGAACTTTTGTTGAGCGAACGTCGGAAGCGCGATGAGAATGAGCGTCGCAAGTTTCTTCATGCGCCGCGCAGAATATCGCGGTGTTTACGTTGATTTGAAATTCACCGTCAGATTAAAGATCGCATCGACCGGTTGCCCGTCTTTCGTGGCCGGGGCGAAGTTCCACTGGCGCAGCGCGTCGACGGCGCTGTCGACCAGGCCGTCCGGCAATTTCTTGAGGACCCTCACCATCCTCACCGCCCCCGTGTGATCCACGAGCACCTCGGCGATGATGATGCCGGCGATGCGATCTTTGCGAGCCGCGTCCGTGTACGCCGGCTCGACGCGCGTCAGGACCTGCGGCGCCTTCACATCGCCGCCGACGCGCAGCGCGTTCTCGCCGTTCATCGGTGTGTTCGGACCGGTCGTGTCCCAATAGACATCGAACCAGTCGTTCACCTTCGTCCCATTCACGAAGTCGAGCTGCGCGCGCAGACCCTCAGCGCGCGGGGTCAGCCGAACTTTCAGCATCTCGTCTCCGAGGTCGCGCGTGGTTTCGGCGGGCGTGCCGACCGAAGTTGTCGTGCGGAACTGAACGATCGGCAGATTCGTCTTGGTCTGCACGATGCGCACGTCGTATTCGGAGGTGTCGGCAGTTTGCGGAGTCGCCGTGATCCAGAACTGATAGTTGCTCGACGAGTCCATAAACGTCTTTGCACGACCGCCGAACGACGCCGACATCGACAGCACTGCAACGACAACAACCGCGATCTTTCGCATGAGAGCTCCTAGAGATTTTCGTCGAACCACATCACGATCCGGCGCGCGACATCGCGACGATGTTCGGGATTCGCGAACCGGTGTCCTTCATTCGGATAAACAACGAGCTTCGTTTTGACGCCCAGCGTGCGTAACGCGCGCCAGAATTCGAACGATTGCGGTGCGGGGACTTCGCCATCGCGATCGCCGACGAGAACGAGCGTCGGCGTCTTCACATTCTTGATGAACGAGATCGGCGAGCTGCGCGCATAGATGAACGGATCGTCATACACGGTCGCGCCGAAGAACGGAACCATCCACGTGTTGATCGAGTTCTGTCCGTAGTAGCTCTGCCAGTTGACGATGCCCGCCCCGGCGACCGCGGCTTTGAATCGATTCGTTTGCGTGACGGCCCACATCGTCATGTAGCCGCCGTAGCTCCAACCCCACACGCCGACGCGATCTTTGTCGATCGGCGATGACGATGTCAGCGCGACCGCGGCATCGACGCCGCGCAGGATGTCGCGCAGATCGCCATAGCCGAAATCTTTCACGTTCGCGGCAGTGAATGCTTCCCCTTGTCCGTAACTGCCGCGCGGATTCGGCAACAGCACCGCGTAGCCGTTCGCAACGAGCGATGCGAGATTGAGATTCGGCCACGCCGACACCGCGCCGCTCGACGGACCGCCGTGCACCTGCACGACCATCGGCAGACTCGCTTTGCGCTCGCGCGGATAGAGCAGCCAGCCCTGCACGCGATAGCCGTCGCTCATCCAGTTCACGTTGCGCGACGTTCCCCACAGCGGCTTCACCGACTCGTTGACGTGCGTGACTTTTTCCCACTCGCCGATTTTTCCGGCGACGACTTCCGGCGCTTCCTGGAACGACTCGAACGCGGCGGCCGTGGTCATGTTGTCGCGAGCGAGAGAAAGACCGACCAACTCGGCGGCGTCGAGCTTCCCTTCGCCGCTCCACATCTGCGTGACGTTGCCTGCCGTCGTGATCGCCGCGAATCCCGACAGTCCGTTGACGATTTCGCCGGCGAAGATCTTGTCCGGACTCACCCACTGGATCGTCGTTACGCTCGCTTTCAGATTCGGTGTGAGGTTCGTCGGCGCTGCACCGCCGGTCGCCGGAATCAGAAAAACGTCGCCGCCGGTGTTGCCTTCATCGCTCATCAATCCTTCGATGAACGCGATCGACTTGCCGTCGGGCGACCATCGCGGACTCGCGATCTGCAATGACGGCGTGTAGATCGAGCGACCCTTTGTGTCTCCTTGATCAAATCTCCGCAACTGCGCGACCCAGTAGTTGTCTTCGCCCGCGCCGAATGCCGCTTCCGCGACGAAGTTCTTCGAGTCCGGCGACCAGTCGTAGTCGTAGATGTACATGTTGTCCGGCGTCGCGAGCGTCAGCGCTTTCGTCGCGATGTCGATCACCGCGATGCGCTGCTCTTCGACCTGCGTCTCGACGTCGCCCGACGGCGGCGTCATCGCTTCGAGCGCGCCACCTTTGCGCGACGCGTTCATGATCGCGAGCACCGCGATCGACTTCCCGTCCGGCGACCAGCGCGGCATCGTCATCGCGTTGCTGCCCGTCGTCAGCGGTTTGCCGTCGACATAAAGTTGGTCGCCGAGGACGGCGAGGTGCGAGCCGTCGGGAGACCAGGCGACGCGCGTGACTTCGGTGTTGTTCTTGACCGAGATGTGCGTCGCCGCGCCACCCTTCACCGGCTGAACGTACGCGCCGCACTCGTCAGTCTTCTCACCGTTCGCGCCGCGAACGGTTTTGACGTAAGCGACCTTCGAGCCGTCAGGCGAGATCGCGACGGACTCGAACGTTTGAACGCGAAGCAGCGTCGCGATCGTTTGATCGATGACGGCGTCGCGCGATTGCGCGGACATCGTCAGCAAAGCTAGAAAGACGAGACCAAGTCTTTTCATGAGTGCGCATTATGATTCAGCGCGCGATGCCGATCACTCGACGTGCCGCCATTAAATCGCTCGCCGTCGCTTCCTTTGCCGGCCCGCGCCTGCTCGCGCAAACCCGCCCCATCCCTCGCGACGTCCCGAACATCCTCTTCATCATGACCGACGATCAGCGCAAGGACGCGCTGTCGATCTACGGCAATCCGATTCTCAAAACGCCGAACATCGATCGCATCGGGATTGAGGGGATGAGGGTCGATGAATTCTTTGTGACGAATTCGCTGTGCGCGCCGAGCCGCGCGACGTTTTACACCGGCGTCTACTCGCACATCCACGGCGTCACGACGAACGGATCGGGCGAGCCGTTCCGCAATCAGGCCGGATTGCGCGAAGGGCAGCCGACATTCATGACGATGCTGCACGACTCCGGCTACGAGACCGCGCTCGTCGGCAAGTGGCACATTCGATCGACGCCGGCCGGCTTCGACTCGTGGACGATTCTTCCCGGCGGCGGAGGGCCGTATCTCGATCCGCCGATGACCGCGAACGGCGTGCACATGCGCATGCGCGGTCACGCAGACGACGTCGTCGGCGATCAGACGATCGAGTATCTGCAGAATCGATCGAAGGATCGTCCGTTCCTGCTGCTCATGAATTTCAAATCGCCGCATCGCAACTGGATCCCGGCGAAGCGATTCGAGAATGCGTTCAACGACGTGCAGATCCCGCTGCCGCGCACTTACGAAGACCGGCTCGATACCGACGCGCTCAAGCGCGCGCAGATGGCGATCGCCGACATGCCCGACTTCAAGGACCGCGGCGTCTCGCCCACCTTGCCGCGCGCGGAACGCAAACGACGCAACTACGAGGAGCTCGTCAAGAATTACTACCGGACGCTCCTGAGCGTCGATGAGAACGTCGGCCGCGTGCTCGACTACCTCGACAAAAACGATCTCGCGAAGAACACGGTGGTCGTCTTCACCTCCGACAACGGCTTCTTCCTCGGCGAATTCGGTTTGTTCGACAAGCGCCTGATGTACGACGCCGCGCTGCGCGTGCCGCTGCTGTTCCGCTGGCCGGACAAAATCAAATCGGGATCGAGCGACAAGTCGCACCTGCTGACGAATGTCGACATCGCGCCGACGCTGCTCGAGATCGGCGGCGTTCCCGTCCCGACGCAGATGCAGGGCATGAGTTTCCGCCGCGTGCTCGAAGGACAGCCGCAGCCATCGCGCGACGCGTTCTATTACGAATTCTTCGAGTATCCCGATTACGACCACTGCGCGCGCAAACATCGCGGACTGCGCACGATGAACTGGAAGCTGATCGAGTATTGGGAGAAGCCGGTCGAGTACGAGCTGTATGACCTCGAACGCGATCCCGACGAGAAGAAGAATCTCGCGAAGTCGCGACCGCTGATCACTGGCAATCTCAAAGCGAAGATGGATGCGCTTCGCCATGAGTTAGGCGAGGTTGATGCACCCGGCTCTGTGCCGTCAGTCGGACCATGTGTGCCGAGGGCTGCGACATGAGAGGACGATTCACCACAGAGACACAGAGAGACACAGAGAGCACAGAGGTCTCTGTGTTTCTCTGTGCTCTCTGTGTCTCTGTGGTGAACGTCTCCCCGCCGAAGGCAAGATGAAACGAAGAAACAGAAAGCGCTCCTACCGCTTCGACTGGAAAGACGCAGTCATCGCCATCCTCTGGCTGCTGCTCTGGACGACGAATCGCCGTCGCGTAAAACCAACCTTCGATCTCGCGGGCCGCTCCGACGTCACCAAGATGGTCCCGACGATGATCAACATCACCCTCGGCGCCCTCGATCACGGGAACAAGGTCGAGATCCTGCAGAACGGCGCGTACTTCGATCGACTCATCGACGACATTCGCGCAGCGAAGCTGTCGATTCACATCGAGTCCTACATCTGGTGGACCGGCGACGTCTGCGTCCGCGTCGCCGAAGCGCTCGCCGATGCGGCACAGCGAGGAGTCGAAGTGCGGCTGCTCCTCGATTACTCCGGCGCGTCGCGCATGGAGCACAAACTCGTGCAGATGATGAAAGACGCCGGCTGCAACGTGCGTCTCTTTCATCCGCTGCGAATCAGCAACATCGGCCGGATGAACAACCGGACGCATCGCAAGATCGGTGTGATCGACGGACGCGTCAGCTACGTCGGCGGCCACGGAATCGCGGAGCAGTGGACCGGCAACGCGCAGGACAAAGATCACTGGCGCGACACGTTCGCGCGCATGGAAGGCCCGGTTTGCAACACGGTTCAGGGTGTCTTCTGCGAAAACTGGATCGAAGAGACCGGACACGTTCCCGCGGGCGAAAAATATTTTCCGATTCTCGAGAAGGCCGGCGACACCGACGCGCACGTCGCGTACGCGTCGCCGCGCGGCAGCATCTCGTCGGTGCAGCTGCTGTATTACGTCGCGATCGCGTCAGCCGAAAAGGAACTGCTGATCCAGAACCCGTACTTCCTGCCGCACGAAGACGCGATCGACGAAATGGAAGAAGCCGTCAAGCGCGGCGTCGACGTCCGCGTCATGCTCCCCTCGGCCAAAGTGATCGACACGCCGATCGTGCAGCACGCGAGTCACCATCATTTCGGCGACATGCTCGAGTGCGGCGTGCGCATCTTCGAGTATCAGCGCACGCTGCTGCATCAGAAGGTGATCATCGTCGACGGAACGTGGTCGTGCGTCGGCTCGACGAATTTCGACGATCGCTCGTTCGAGCTCAACGACGAAGTGACGGTCGGGTTCACCGATCCGAAAGTCGCGAAGGTGCTGCGCGATGCGTTCTTCGAGGACATGAAGTCTGCGCGCGAAGTATCGCTCGAGGAGTGGAAGGCGCGCGGCGCTGCGCACAAGTTGCTCGATGGGGCGGCTTATCTCTTTCGACGAGAGTTGTAGGGACGACGGTTCACCACAGAGACACAGAGATTAGACGGAGATCACAGAGACGACTCTGTGCTCTCCGTCTTCTTCTCTGTGTCTCTGTGGTGAACCGTTCTCTTTTCAATCAACCGATACTCATCACCATGCGCCACACGCTTCATCCGCTCGAACTCGGCCCAAGTCACAAGCCGAGCGTCATCAACTTCCTCAGGCTGCAAGCGGAGCGCAGAAAGCTCGACATCTCGTCGGGCGACATAGATCTCGTGGATCTCGTTATCGATGTACTTCCCATCGTTGAGCACACATTGCGATGGCATTGACGTGACGTACTCGAGATCGGAAGCGTGAAGTGTCAGCCCCAGCTCCTCTTCCGCTTCACGGATCGCCGCGTCGATCGTGTTCTCACCTGCAGAGATGTGCCCAGCGCACGACACGTCCCAAAGTCCGGGATTGTTTTCCTTCACGCGCGCGCGACGCTGCACGAGCACGCGATGATCGGGTGTGATGACCCAGACATGAACTGCACGATGCCAGTCGCCGTCGCGATGGATGTCTGGTTTCGGTTTCGTCACTCCGGTCGGCGAGCCGTCGCGGTTGATGACGTCGATGAGCTCCACGCTCGACATCATATAGGCGCAGCGATTGCTCTTACGTTGCGTGAGATGAAAAAGACCTTTGCATCAGCCGCAATGCTGACGCTGCTCGTCGCAGCGCTCGCTTGCAAGCATGAAGAACCGACGACGAACGCCGCCACCGCTGAGTCGATGGCGACGGGACCAACGGTTGTTGCGTCGCCGCAAGCTACGGCGAAGTCTTCTCGGCCGGCTTCGGTGCAGCAGGCGGTGGTACCGGTACGCCAAGCTCGGTGAAGAGGTTGCGAGCGATCGCAGGAATCAGAGTCGTGTCCTGTGCCTGACCGCGCGTGAAGATCGTGACGACGAACTTGCGTCCGTCGGCGAGATCGAGGAACGCGGTGTCGTGTCGCACTTCGCTCGTCCAGCCGGCTTTCGAGTAGTACTTCGCGTCGTACGGCGCTGACGCGCCGATGAACTCGGTCACCTGATTCTCGTCCGCTCGCAGAGTGCCGAGGGGCCGGGAGAGGAAGTTGAGCATGAGGTCGGACTCAGGTGCGCGGTGTCGCGCGATCCACAACATCAATGATGTCGTCGCGTTCGCGGTCAGTCGATTGCGATTCTCGCGATTCTTGCCGACGAGTTGCCGGTCGCGTCCGTACGGGCCGAAGCTCCATGGCTTCCCCATCGCGCTGATCATGTCGTAGCCGAGGCGGGCGAAGTCGCGGTTGATGTTGCGGCGCTGGTCGATGAAGCGCTCGAGCGCTTTGCCGTCGAGATCGGGACCGGGCTCGGTGTTCGCGAGGATGTCGACGATGTATGCGGTGGCGTCGTTGTCCGAGACGCCGATCATTTCGCGGACGGCGCGCGGCACGTCGGGCAGGTCGAACTTGTTCTGCAGGAACGTGTCGGTCATGAAAAAGATCTTAATGACCGAAGCGGGATAGAACGGCGCGTCGCCGTGGTAGTCGCCGCGCGCGAGCACCGACTCCTTCGTCAGATCGACAACCGAGATCGCGAGGTCGTCGGCTTTCATCGCCGGAAATTGTTTGAGCGAAGTCTCCGCCGCGCGCTGGACTTTGGTCACGATCGAAGGATCGACCGAGATTTGTTTGAACTCGTTGTAGTTGGCGCGGGCGGATACGGCGATGAGCGCGATTGCGACGAATAGTTTCAAGCGCATGGCGCGCGATTGTACTCGCGAGTTTTTAGCTCAACGACGCGAAAACACGATGCCGGCAAATGCCAGTCCCGCCGCTAACAGTGCGAGCCAACCATCCGACAGTGTCGCGACCTCAACTGCGCCAACGATGAATTGGTATCGTCCTTCACCTTCGACCCTCGGCGTCCCGAAGTCAGTCAACTGCCACAGCACGTTGTATGTACCGGGCGGCAGTCTGCCGAGTTTGACCTGCGTCGTGAGACAGTAAATCGGATAGGTCGTCGGAAACTCGGTACTCACGTCGTCCGTCACGGTGATGTTGTTGCCGCTGACAGAGTGGGACGTTCCTGTGAAAAACCCCGCGCTCGCTCGCGTGGAAAACAAAGTGATTTCCGAGTTTGGACCCGGGAAAGCTGGCGCAAGCTCGAAGCTGCGGGTCGACGAACAAGCCATGCTTCCTATCGAGTTCCAGACAAAACTTCCACCGCCACCTCCGATCAGTCCCTGACCGAGGCCTTCGACCGTAACTTTGTCGAGAAGCACCACGTAGTAGCTGCCCGCCACCAATGGACCGAGTTCCACATCTCCGACGACGCAGAACGGTGAGGTTGGTGGCGATGTCGGAGTACCTGGCTCCGCAGTGTCTGTGACAGGAATGGTCACGGTGATCGAATTGCCGTTCAGCGTCGCGCTCGGCGAACCGAAGACTGGCGCGTAACCAAGATAAGAACCCTCGAAGTGCAAACGCACGGAACCGGGTACGACCGACGAGGATGTAGTGGAAATGATCGTTTCATATGGTCGCGTCAGCGTCGGACACAACGACGCCGCTGATCGATACGGCGCCAGTGCGATCGCGAGAATCAGCAGAGGACGCAGGTGCACGATCGTCACCTCGCCTGCACGAAGCCGAGGATGTAGCCGTCTGGATCACGAACGTAGAACTCTTTTCCGTAGTCCATCGATCGAAGGCGAACGGAAAAGTCAGCGCCTGCCGCTTCGAATTGCGACGCGAGTGCTCGCGCGTCAGCGACGCCAAGACACGCGTCGATATGGTCGTCGTCAGCGACTTCTCGCTGGAACGGATCCGATTGCTTCAGATGGATGCGACATCCGTCGCGAAGAACGCACACGTAGAAGTCTTCGTAATTGAATTCGACCTCGAAGCCGAGCTTCTCGCGGTAGTACGAGAGCGAGCGCCGCAGGTCGGCGACGCGAAGCACCGGAGCGATGTAGTTCAGGTCGCTCACTCCGCAGATTCTAGATGAGACAATCGCGCGCCGATGTACAACCTCGAGAAACTGACCTATCGCGAGATGATGGCGATACGCGCCGCGATCCGCGACGGGTTCGAGGATGAGCCGGAGAGTGTCGCCGACGCCGCCTCCCGTATCCTCCACTACCTCTACGACAACCTCGGCGACCGCGACGGGCAGCCGGCGTGTGCGCTCGCGCGGACGTTCAAAACGCATCCGTACCAGCGACTCGATTCGGAGCTGCGCGAGTTCGCGCGCGCGATCGAGCCGAACGCGGATCGAATCAAAGATCTTCGTTGTCTCGTGCTGCTGGCGACGATCGGACAGGAGCCGGCGTGGAACTCGCGGCATGAGTCGCGCGGGCACATGTGCATTCCGCTCGTGAGCGAGCAGATGATCGAGCAGGCGCCGATGATCTCGCAGCTCATCAAGCAGATCGGGATCGATGTGTCGATGGTGCTTCGTCCGGATCCGGCGCTGATGCTCAATCAGCAGCAGGCGTCGTACAACGTGTTCTATGTGCCGGAGGCGGACGGCAGTCCGTACATCGTCGCGCAGGAAGATTTCGTGCGGCGGTACAAGGTCGCGTCGGTGATCGGCTTCGGCGGACTCGCGGGCGCCGGCGATCTGCTCGCAACGATTCTGTTCTCGAAGGTGCGGATCTCGATGGAGGTCGCCGATCTATTCAAGGTGATCGGCTTGAACGTGAGGATCGCGATGCTGCCGCTGCTGTCGAAGCCGCTGTTCAGCGCTTCCGATTGATCGCGCGTCCGTAGATCGCGCGCTCGCCTTTTTGCCGCAGCTCGACGGCTTTCTCGAACGCTTTCTTCTTCCCGTATTTCGCGATCGAGACGAATTTGCGGATGACGACGCCCGGCTTCGGACTCCACGCGACGACGAAGCTGTTCCTCGCCTGATGGACGCCGGTGACTTTGTTTCCACCGCGCGCTTTCTGCCCCACGACCATGCGATCGGTTCGCGGTTTCCCGATTTCTTTTTCCTTGTCGTTCCGCCAGTCGACAGCTTTCCGGAACGCGCCCATCGTCCCTTTGTGCGACATGTCCGCGAAGTATTTCGACCACGTCTTGCCGCGATACCGCACGCGCGCGTACCAGCCGACTCCGTGACCACCTGGGTCGTCGATCCGCGTCACGCCTTTGACTTTCGGCAGTTTTTGCTTCGCCATGGGCGTAATGTAACACCATCCGGCTGCTATGGCGCGTTAGATGAACGCAAGCTGAAGCCGCTACGGAACAGCGATTGCTCTATCGCGATCGATGTCCCGCGCGAAACTGGCTGGCGGTCTTCTCGGCGCGACTGTGTTCGCGCTCACGGTCAAAGCCGTTGAAAATGGCAGCGCTCGCGCGACGGACGAATGGATTCGCCGGAGGATCTTGAGAGCGCGATCGCCGCGCCTCGATGCGATTTCGGCGGTCGTCACGCCGCTCACGTCTCCCCCGCTCATGATCGCTTGTAGTCTTGCGACGGCGTTCGCGTTGCGAAGTCGCGGATCGCGCGTCTGGCTGCCGATCGCTTCCTCTCCGTTCATCGCGATGACTGCCGGTGCTTGCTTCACCGCACTGCTGCCGCAGCAATGTGCGCCGAACAATGGCGAACCGTGCTTCCCAAGCGGCCATACGACGGGAGCGACCGCGGAGGCGTTGACAATTGCGTCGGTGTTGCGCCGCGAGAATGTGATCCCGCGCGCCGCAGCCGTCGCGATCGCGTTGCTGCCGGTCGTCGGCGGCGTCAATCGTCTTTACCGCGATCGGCACTGGACTACCGACATCATTGCCGGGTGGAGCGCCGGCTCCGCGATCGCGACGGTCTTGGCGACGCTCACGTGACCTGGTTTTCGACGAACCGCTTGAAGGACTGCATCTGTTCGAGATGCGCTTTCCGGATCGCTCGCCGCGCAAGCACGCTCATGATCTTCCCGGCGAACCCGTTGAACGTGAACAACTCCTCCGAGACGAGCAGCGTCTTGCGCGCAGCGAGCGCGGTCAACGTTGCTCGAATGTTCACCGTCACACTCGATGCTTCGAGAAGAATCCGCGACTCGTTCGGCAAGTCTCTCGCGACGACTGTTGCGGTGAACTCCATGCCGGCGTTGCTCATGACGAGACGGTATCGAGAACCGGGCGCGCCCTGCTCACCACTGATCGGCTCGTAACGCGTGTCCTTCATCCATCTCATGCTCTGCGTCGGATCGGCGAAGAGCCGCGCGACGTCCGCGACCGGCGCGTCGATCGCGATGCGCACGACGTCTTTCATCGATGCGATGATAGTCGCCGATCCACCATGCGGCTCATGCGACTGGTGATCGCCCTCGGACTCGCGACTCTCGTCGCGGCGATGCTCGCCATCTGGACACGCTCGCCCCTGTTCGAGTGGCTCACGGCCGGTTTCGGCTTCGCGTTTGTCGTCTCAGGTTTGATTTATCGCGCCGAGAACCGCCCGGAGCAAAGGCATCGCGTGAAGTGAGTCACCCGGAAATGCAAGCGACGGAGCGCGACCTATGAAAGAGCACCATCTCAGCGACGAAGCACGATGACGCTCAATTCAACGCTTGCTTCTCTTTCTTTTGCGGTTGCTCTTTTTCCTAACGCCTTTGACGCAGCTCACGAAGTCATCGTCGGTTGGCGGTTTTGACCTCGATCTGCCCGCAGCAAGTCGAATTTTCCTGTTCGCAGCGCTAGCCGTCTTCACTGGGTCGTTCGGCATGTCTGACGTCCGCTAATCGGCGCAAATCTGTGTGCCTTTTTTTCGATTGCACGGCTCGCATAAGAGTTGAACGTTCCGCTCCGTCGTCGCGCCGCCTTTTGCAACCGGGATGATGTGGTCGAATTCGAGCAGTTCTCTCGAACCGCATAGCACGCATTGTCCCTCGTCGCGTCGCCAGACGAATACGCGAACCTCGTCGGGAATGGGTTCGCGCGTACGTGTCCGCTCACCGTGGCCGATCGCTTTGACCGACGCTCGAAGTCGCGTGAAATACTCCGCTCGCTGAGCAACTGCGTCAATTATTTCAAGCTGCTTTTCTTCAAGCGTGATTGGCTCGTAGATTCCAGCGGCAGGCGTCGTCCGAATAACGAACCAGCCGAATATCCAGAGAGATCGTGCACCGTCAGAAAAGCGCTCAAGAAGGTGTGGATAAAGAACGCCACCCTCTACGACGGTTGCGCCCTCGAGATCTGATGTGGTGAGCACCGCGTTGTCCTGATTCACCGCGGCGTAGGGCAAACAGAAGTTGCCGCTGAAATTCTTCGTGATGGAGCCGAGGAAAGCGATCTCCACGATAGGAGTCTACTCGCGTGTTTTGCTGAGTCCAACTGGGCTTTCGCCGCAACCTTTTCCCCTCGCCACGTCACTCATCAATCGGAGGAAATCCAATGATGACGATGCTCGCTGTCTTGCTTGCCGTACAACTGCAAGGCGTCACGCAGATCGACGCGTCGACGCCCGAGGCAGTTCAGATCGCGCTCGCTGAGAGCGCTGCGCCGCCGGAGGTCTCGCACGACGCAGCTGTGTACGTCCTCGGCAAAAACGGCTATCGCAAAGTGCGCGACAGCCGGAACGGATTCACGTGTCTCGTGTCGCGACAACATCGCGACACGCTCGAGCCGGAGTGCTTCGACGCAGAAGGAACGGAGACCGTTCTCCCCGCGCGTCTGTTCGTCGAATCGCGACGCGCCGCCGGCGTCGATGACGCGACGGTCGAAGCGGAGCTCGAGAAGGCGTATCGCGACGGCCGATTCGTCGCGCCGCGAAAAGCGGGCCTCGTCTACATGCTGTCCGAGCACAACTACGTCTTCGATCCGGACAGAAAGAAAGTGATTCATTTTCCGGGTCATCTGATGTTCTACGCGCCGTACGCGACGGAGAAAGAAGTCGGGTTCGGTCACGGCGCGCCGTACATCGTTGCGCCAGGAACGCCGCACGCGCTGATGATCGTGATTCCCGCCGGGATGAGCGAGCACAAATGATCGGAGTGCTGCTCGCGGCGACCGGTGCTTCGACGTACCTCTTATGACGCTCGGAGTCAGGGTAGTACTGGTGAATTAACGAATTCTTAGAGCGGCCACTTTGCCAAGGCTTGATGAACAAGAACTGCAAATGGTTGTCTGGTGATGTTCGGTGCTGTGAAGCAACAAAGCAGATCCGTTCCGCGAATCGGGCGTTGGCGCCTTGTAGTTCCTTGCTGCCCGCGAAGTAGCTCGCAACCGATTTGAACGTTACGGTTCGGCCTTTCAGCGAGAAGTGATGGAGGCGTGAAAGGTCGCCTTCGGTCATGCCGACGCTCTGAAGATAACCGGCCGACGCTGCAACTTGATCGCTTCGATGCATCGCTGACTCTCCCCCGCGACTAACGGATCACAGCTTCAGCTACGCGCTGCAACCAAGAGCGTAGCGCGATGCGCAAGCATCGCAACCCCAATCACGGCGGCTAATCTGCCGAGCCACGCAGTCAGCGGCGCGTCAGCTGCTAGCTGGAGTCAGACGGCAACCGACTGAAACACCCACGCTGCTCGTCTGGAAACTTCTCGAAGCAGAATCTCGAATGCCGGAATGAACACGTCTGCCACGGCGTGAAACTGCGCGGAGCGAACGTTCCGCATGTACTGGTGAGCGTCACGATTGCGAATGGTCTCTCCTAGCAGTTTCATAGCCGTCCAAACGAAATCTTGCTCAGAAACGTCCTCCGGAATTGTTCGCGAGCGGTCTGCGAGCGCTTTGAACATGACGTACGTTTGGACTTTATCGGTGGCGGCGACAGACGCTACGACATCTTTAACCCACGCTTCTCGGGCAGCGCCTCGTTCCGGTGCTCGCAGAACCGTTTTAACACCCGAGTCGACGTTAAGCCCGCAAACTGCGCATATGCCTTTTAGTAGATATTCGCTCCCGACGGCGAACGTAAGCCAACTCATAAGTCGCCCATATGTTGGATCGACCGCGTGCGTAGCTCGTGCGAACTCTTCTCCCTCAGTGGGATGAAACTTTCTGAGATGACCATCCCACGTGGCGAGGTGCGACAAACTAATGAGCGCAAGTCCGGCGTGAATTTGCTCAGCTGCGTGCTGGCTATCCATTAAGACAATTCCGTCGCTCTAACGTATCACGCGTTCAGCTGGGAGCGGCCATTACGAGATGGCGGCAGAGCGGCACGGCGGCTGCCGGCATTTGACGACGACGCGATCTGCAGCAGCCTCTACCCCATGCGAGTTGGCATGTGCCGCAGGCGCCTCAGCGCGCGCCGGCTGCCACCGGCCCCTCGGCAGCTGCTACGCGGAGTTAGCCGGGCGGCTCGGATCCCTGGCTTGGCGCCCAGCGCTTGAAAACGGTATTGAGCAAGTATACGAGTTCGTCGACTCTGGCAGGCACACCCGCTTTTGTGTACGCCTCGGTGAAAAGAAGAGAGAAGGCCTTCACGGCGCCCACGGCGACGGCGACCGCCATTCGAAGGCTCATCATGAGCGCGAGTTCGTGCGGCGCCAGAATCGGCACTTGATACGTAACTTGCTTACCGGATTCGGACTTCATGATCGCGGTGATCATGCCTTGCTCGTTCGGATGAGCTCCAAAGTCGATCAGCGTCTCATAGAGGCCGTGCAGAGTTTTAGCGGTGTCCGGATCGAACTGCTCATGGGTGGTTCGCACATTTTTAATCGTGAACTCGCTCTTGCATCGGGCCTTCGACGCTTGATCGTCGTTACGCCTCAACCAAATTTCCCAGCGTGGCTTCGGGTTAGGATTTTCCTTCGACGGCGCCGGGAGCTCTGTCTGCTTGCCAATGTAAAGCGCGTACCACGCTTCCTCAATCGCGACACGCAGCACCGCGTGCGATTCGACGAGTTGGCCGCTCAGAGCTAAACGGCAAGCGGCGAGGAACGCGGAGCGGACACGAACAATCAGAAAACGAGGAATCAAGAGCTCCTGCTTGCTGCCGTGCTCAACAGCCGTATGAGCGAGTTCGAGGACGAGGTTAGTCTTCTGCAGTAGTTCGTAGACCTGAGGATAGTTCAGAGAACCCGCGCGGTCGTTGTACTCCGCCATCTTGAAGTAGTTCGAGAGAGCGTCGTCGGGCCAGGGTGGCGGCTGCTGTTCGGCCATGCGTAATCGCGACCGTCTAACGTATCACGCGTTCAAATGCGAGCGGTCTTCCAGAGCCAGCGGCAGAGCGGCACGGCGGCTGCGTCCGATTATCTGTGCAGCCGCCGTGAAGCTCGCGATGCAGCAGGCGCTTCAGCGCCGGGCTACGAACAGCCGATCCTCGGCTGCTCACTTAGTTAGACGGTCCGTGCTTCCGGTCGACTTGTTATTCTTCACGCGTGACGGGCAGCATCCGCGTTCACCTTGAGCAGTTGGTACCGCGGCTCGGCGAGGAAACGGAGAATCCTTGGCACGATGGGTTGTTCGCAGTCCAAGACCTGCGCGAGTCAGGCGAGCTCAAGCCAATCATCGAAGCGTTGCGTGCTTGGCACGGAGCTGCCCAATTCGACGAAGTCATGCGCCACTTCGGCGAGTCCGCGCATTCGCTTAGCCTCGACGAGCTCGCAGAGTGGCTCCTCCTACGTTGCGCTGAAGTGGGTATTGACCAGACACTCGACGAGTTAACGAAGTACGCGGAACGTACCGAATACGACGCAGTATTCACGCTCTGGCTGTCTGGTCTGCAGGTCGCTGCGCCGCTGGAGCTGGCTGATGGAATTCGTCTACTTCCCATACAGCCAGAATTGTTTGAAGACTTGGCGTTGATTAGTCGCGATGAAGTGACGAACGAAAAGCAAAGCGACGGGATGGGATTCATTACATCGGTACTTAGCCTGCGCGTGCGTCACCCGAAAATTCTGACGCCGCGAATGGAGTCACCAACGCCGGTCGCTGAAGAAAGCAGCGCGCTCGGTAAGCTCTTCCTGCACAGATTGGATGTTGCGCGGCTCCTTTGCGCCCTTATTGAACCTCGCGACATCACGCGTTCGGGGCAGCGCGCACAGATCCTTCCATCAGTTCCGTGTCATCTTCGCGCGTCATACGCATCGTTTCGAACAACAGGGCATTCGATGGCGTATGGGTACGTCTATGAGGAGTTCGGAACGAAGGTCCGTGCGCTTCAGGATGCATATTCGGCTGTCGGCCCGAACTTGCAGCGGAAACTCATCATCCCGCTCGAGCGACTTCAGAACTCGATGCACGAAGTCGCGCGGATAGTAGATAGCTCGATCGACCTCGGAATTGCGATTGAATCGCTACTCACCGAGGATGCTGACGCGAGCGAATTGAGCTACCGCCTGTCGACGCGTGCCGCGCGACTCATTGCGAGTTCGTTGTCAGAGAGGGAGGCTGCCCGAAGGCTTTTCAAAGCGCTGTACAACCTCCGTTCGAGAGCCGTTCATCGTGGCAAAGTCGACCTAAAGGCGAAGGAATTGGCGGGTCGACCGGACGCGGAAACGCTTCTAAGAGATGGGATCAAGGCGACTGCCGACGCGATACGCGGTGTTATCAACCGCAATATTACGGAGTGGAGCCGCTTCGATCTGTCGTAGTTGGTCTCATCGTGAGTCCGTCTAACGTATCACGCGTTCACCCGCGCGGCGGGTTCCCGTTGCCAACTATCCTGAAAGCCGCAGCCAAGAAGCGCGAGGCGCGGAAGCGCCGGGCCAACAAGCGGGCCGCGTCGGGTGCTACGCGGAGCTAGGCGGCACCCCGCCAGAGGTTAAACCGCTCCTGTGCACGATTGAGTATGTTGCCGCTCGCTTGGTTCAGCGTCTCGAACGATTGTTGGATGAAGCCCGGTGTGAATTGAAACTGGTCGCCGATCGACAGCATGGCAGTCGGGTTGCGCCTGACAAAAAAGTCATCGGCAATGCCATTCTTGTGAATGACGAGATTGCGAATGTTGAAGATCAGGATCAACCCTTCCGCTTCCTGACCGGAGGCGAACAGATTGAAAGCCAATGTTGCGCCGAGTAGATCACAAAGTTCTCCGAGGCCGAGGAAACCGATTCGATCGAGACGCAGCTCTCGAAGCTCGTCCACGGTGTACTTCTCTGACTTCTTGACCTTCACGCCGTCCAGCACTTTCGGTTCTACACTCGCGATATCTCGGACGACTTCTTCCAGAAACATTTGGAAATTATCGACATGACGACAGTAGAAAAGCTGAAACATGAGCTGAATGTCGGCGAATCGATCGCTGCTGTTCGCGAGGCCAGCGTGCACACGTTCGATGAACGCGGCAACCTCTGCGGGATCGGTCGGAGGTCGTCGAAACGCCGATTCCTCCGTCTCTACCACGCCGATCATCTGCTTAACAATCCGTTCCTGAACGCGCATGAGCTGTTTTCCGCGTTCAAGGAAACGAAGCACCGGCAGTTCCATGCGTGAGTTCGTAGACGTATCAGTTACGACGCCTTCGTGTCCGCCTAAATCCATAATAGACAGAACTGTCTAATCGCTAGAACACGCGCGGATTCGCAGCCTACGCGAGATCGCGTTGTCGAAGCACTCGCGCTTATGGCGCTGCGAACACTTGCGACAAGCAGCATTCCGCGATTCTGACCTAACGCAGCCGTTTAACTGTTCCACGCGCGAATCTTTTCCGCGATCTTCTCCGGCGTAAACCCAAGATGCTCCGCAATCTGCTCGTACGGCGCGCTGGCGCCGAAGCGATCGATGCCGATGATCAATGCGTCGTGGTTCAGGTACTTGTACCAGCCCCACGAGCGGCCGGCTTCGATCGCGACCACGCGGGAGCGATCTGGCAGAACGGACGACTGATATGCCTCGTCCTGCTTGTCGAACAAATCGAGACACGGAGCCGAGACCACGCGGGCGGGGATGCCGGACGCGCGAAGCAAGTCCGCCGTCTTTACCGCTAACGGAAGTTCGGAGCCGGTTGCGATCAGCGTGATGTCGCCGTCGGAGTAACGGTCCAACACGTAAGCACCGCGCCAAATGACGTGCGGATCGAACGACTCGCCACGCGGGATGAAATCTAACTTCTGTCGCGTGAAGATCAGCAGCTGCGGGCCCTCGTTGTTCTTCACCGCCCACGCCCACGCCATCGCGGTCTCCGCGCCGTCGGCCGGGCGCCACAACATCATGTTCGGGATCAACCGCAGCGCCCACAGATGCTCGATCGGCTGATGCGTCGGTCCGTCTTCGCCGAGGAAGACGGAGTCGTGCGTGTAGACGAAGATCGAGGGGATGTTCATCAGACACGCGAGCCGCACCGACGCGCGCATGTAATCCGAGAAAATCAAGAATGTCGCGCCATACGCGCGGAACGATCCGTACAACGTCAGTCCGTTGACGATCGCACCCATCGCATGCTCGCGAATTCCGAAATGAAGATTGCGTCCTTTGAAGACATCGAGCGACGGCTCGTCGTCCTCCTTCCCCTTCGGACGCTCGATCGAGCCCGCATCCTTGATGAGCGTCGACGTCGACGGCGCGAGATCCGCCGCAAATGCCATTTCTTTGTGCAGCAGCGCCGCCGAATACTTTTTTCGTGATGTGCACAGTTGACGAAAAACGGATCTTTAGACAGACTGCCGCAAAACGTCATAAGCGAGGCACTCGTTGCGCAAATTCTCTGGTGGCATGACCGCGGCGGTTTGCATTCTGTCTTTTCCGGTCACAATGATCGCGCAACAGACCCGCCTGTCCTCGCGTTATCTGTTCGCGCAGCCCAACGCGAGTGCGGCGCCACCAGTAGCGCCAAGCGAAGACACTACCTTGTTAGCATCAATCGCTCGGCGGCGCTCGACGATGCTTGACGAGCACGGCCAAATTCCTCCGAACGCTCGATATCAAGCGAATCTGTTACGGCGGAGTCACTTGCCAAAAAATTCTGCCACCGGTCGTCAACTCGCAACACAGGGAAGTACCTCGCCGACAAACTGGGTGAGCCGCGGCCCTGTGAATGTCGGTGGCCGAACACGTTCACTGCTAATTGATCCAACAAACACGAACGTGCTTTACGCCGGATCGGTCAGCGGCGGCGTCTGGAAATCAGTAAATGGCGGCACGACCTGGACGCCGCTGGATTTCATCGCGAACATCAATATCTCGACGATGGTGATGGATCCGCTCGACCACAACACAATCTACGCAGGCACAGGTGAGGCCGGCTATAGCTTCCAGGGATTCGACCAGAATGGTCTTCCTGGCGCAGGCGTCTTCAAGAGCACCGATGCGGGTGCAACTTGGAATCAGCTCGTGGCAACTCAGAATTGGCAATACGTCTATCGGCTGGCGATGCAGCCCGGAACCAGTGATGTGCTCTTGGCGGCTGTCGCAAACGATCAAGCACCGGTCGACAATGGCATCTGGCGCTCGACTAATCGCGGTGTCTCCTGGTCTCACGTCTACACGCCTTTGATCGGCTCAACGAATGTTGTTGCGTTCGATCCGAACAACCCCGCACACGCCGTATCGTGGGGCGCCGGCTGCTGCTATTACTTGCAACTAATCTATTCGCTCGACGGCGGAGTCACATGGAACAACTCGGCCATGCCCAGCCAGGCGAGAAGTTTTTCGAACGTCGCGGCGGCATGGGGCCCATCATCGAACGTTTACTTCAACGTCGGGGTCCCGGTGGGCTCCGCAAGCGGCGAGGTGTGGCGTTCCCAAAATAACGGTGCTTCCTACGTTCGGACTTCCCAGCAAGGTGTAACCGAGTGCACCGCTCACTGCGCGATCTGGGTTTCACCAACTAACGCAAACCTCGTCGTGGTAGGCGGAATAAGCAACTGGCGGAGTACGGACGGCGGCGTGACGTTCTATCAAATTAACTATCCAACAAATCTGAGTGATGAGCCGCACGCCGACACTCACTGGTTCGTCAACGACCCCGTAAGTACGAACAAGTTCTATGTGTGCAATGACGGCGGCGTCTATCGGACGAATGACATAAGGATTGCGATACCCGGTGCCAGTTACTGGACGAGTCTCAACGCCACATATCAGACGTCTCAATTCTATGCAGGAGCCGGCATCAACGATGGCGCCGCTTGGCCTCTCGTCGGAGGAACCCAGGATAATGGGACGCTTCGAGTCTCCGTCTACGATCAGTTCACGCCCTCATATCGACCCGCTGCGACGGCGAACCAATGGTCATTCGGCGGCGATGGTGGATATGTCGCGATCGACCCGTTCACGCCGACCTACATGTATGGCGAGTACCAAAATTTAGAAGTCTTCCGGTCGACAAACGGCGGCGAAACCGGGAGCCCAGACATGACTTCCGGCTTAACTTGGGGTTCGGGCTCGGCGAACTTCGCCGCGCCGCTGGTAATGGATCCAAACGATCGAAACTCTCTTCTCGCGGGAGGCGCTACGCTGCAACGAACGACGTCGGCCTCCTTTCCGACACCTTCTTGGGCTCCGATACGCGGTCAGACAACTCCCGCATCGAACATCAGCGCGATCGCCGTTGCGTCGACCGATTCAAACATCATTTGGGTTGGCCAAAACGACGGGCGCGTCCAAAAAGCCACAAACGGACTGCAAAGCTCGCCGAATTTTGTTGACATCGACAACAACACGCCAGGGTCTAATCCTTTGCCCGACCGCAACATTCTGCGGATCATGATCGATCCGGCGGACGCAGGGATCGTATATGTCGCTCTCGGAGGGTATAGCGCAAATTCGCCGCAGCCGGAGAACCTTTGGCGTACGACGAACGGTGGTGCTAGGTGGACAGCCGCGGCCGGCAGCGGCGCCACAGCCTTGCCCTACGTTCCGATACGATCAATCGTTCGACATCCGAGAAACCAGCAACGCCTTTATGTCGCGACAGACATCGGTATCTACGAAAGTAGTGACAACGGCGCTACTTGGTCGACATCACAGCAGGGACCCGCAGACGTTTCCGTAGACGAACTGGCGTTTGTTAAAGGCTCAGAATTGCTATTGGCTGCTACGCATGGCCGAGGACTCTGGACCGCCGATACGTCGTCCGTACCGTCGTTTGCGCCAACAGGCATGAGTGCCGCCGCCTCGGGCACGTCATCCGTGAACGTTTCATGGGCGGCATTTCCCGGCGCCACGTCGTATCAAGTTGTTCGTAGCAACGACGGCGCCCCTTATGCGAACGCCAGCGGGGGTCTCGTCTCAACGACATCGTACACCGACGCCAATGTCGCTTCCGGGAAGACTTACCTGTACAAAGTCAAAGCCTTCGCAAACGGGCTCTGGACGGATTTCAGCTCTCCCGATCTCGCCACGACGATCACATTTACCGATGACAACGCACTTACCGGACTAGCCGTACGTGCGATTCACCTCACCGAGATCCGAACTGCTGTAAACGCGGTCCTCACCGCGGCAGGTGAGACACCCAGCTTCGTGTCAGCAACAGCAGGCACAACCATTTTCGCGACCGACGTCACAGATCTGCGGACAGCGCTCATCACCGCCTACTCGAGAATCGGGATGCCATTTTCACCAAACTTCGGAGAGACTATTTTGCCGAATAGTTCGATTATCCGCGCGTCTCATTTTCAAGAGATCCGCAATGCAACGAAGTGAACCATTCGTAGGAAACTTCATGAAGAGAATCGTTTTAGTCGCTTTGATGCTCTTGCTTCGTTCCGGGTATGTATTCGGTATTTGCGAAACCCCGCCACCCGTGCCGACTACTTCCAATCTCGTAATTGCTTGGACCGACCCGGCATGCACGCCAACATCATGTCCCGCCCAACACACCATCGCTCTTGCCGTGCAGGCATTCGGCTTCGATTTTTCGTGCGCAACATACACATTCGATTGGAACTTCGGAGACGGTACGCCGATTACAACAACTTCGGCTCCGACGACCGTGCATATCTACAACGTGCCTGGCACTTACACCGTTACTGTTCGAGTTGCGCGTTCTGATGCGCAGGTAACTCTGACGCGAACATTCGTCGTGTCCGAACCGATTCCGACGCTTTCGAAGCTATCGGTCCTCGGTCTCGCGCTTTTCCTCGGTTTGATTGGCCTTTTTCTTAGTCGGTGACGCACCGATTTTCTGCGATTCGTTACATCCGTTTTCCGGCTTCGCTCGGCATCACATCAGATGAGACCGCGGCGCGACGCAAACGTTCAACGTCGCCACGCGCGTACTTTTTCCGCGATCTTCTCCGGAGTGAACCCCAGATGCTCGGCGATCTGCTCGTACGGTGCGCTCGCGCCGAAGCGGTCGATGCCGATGATCAGCGCGTCGTGGTTCAGGTACTTGTACCAGCCCCACGAGCGGCCCGCTTCGATCGCGACCACACGCGAGCGATTCGGTAGGACCGAGGATTGGTAGGCGGAATCTTGCTTGTCGAAAAGATCGAGACACGGAGCCGAGACCACGCGGGCGGGCGTGCCGGACGCGCGAAGCAAGTCCGCCGTCTTTACCGCTAACGGAAGTTCGGAGCCGGTTGCGATCAGCGTGATGTCGCCGTCGGAGTAACGGTCCAACACGTAAGCACCGCGCCAAATGACGTGCGGATCGAACGACTCGCCACGCGGGATGAAATCTAACTTCTGTCGCGTGAAGATCAGCAGCTGCGGGCCCTCGTTGTTCTTCACCGCCCACGCCCACGCCATCGCGGTCTCCGCGCCGTCGGCCGGGCGCCACAACATCATGTTCGGGATCAACCGCAGCGCCCACAGATGCTCGATCGGCTGATGCGTCGGTCCGTCTTCGCCGAGGAAGACGGAGTCGTGCGTGTAGACGAAGATCGAGGGGATGTTCATCAGACACGCGAGCCGCACCGACGCGCGCATGTAATCCGAGAAAATCAAGAATGTCGCGCCATACGCGCGGAACGATCCGTACAACGTCAGTCCGTTGACGATCGCACCCATCGCATGCTCGCGAATTCCGAAATGAAGATTGCGTCCTTTGAAGACATCGAGCGACGGCTCGTCGTCCTCCTTCCCCTTCGGACGCTCGATCGAGCCCGCATCCTTGATGAGCGTCGACGTCGACGGCGCGAGATCCGCTGATCCGCCGACGACAAACGGCGCGAGCGACGCGAGCTTCTGAATCACCTGACCCGAATACGCGCGTGTGGCGATCGGCTTCTCACTCTTCGACGCCGCCACGAGCTCATTCTCGAATCCCTCCGGCAGCGCGTGCGTCCAGAAGCGATTCCACTCCGTGAGCATCTGCGGATTGCGGGCGCTCCAATCGGCGAATCCTTTTTCCCAAACCTTGCGCGACCGCGACAACTTCTTCGTCTTGCGCGCAAACTCGGCGCGCACTTCGTCCGGCACATAGAACGCCGGCTCGGCCGGCCATCCGAGCGCCGTCTTCGTCGCCTTCACTTCATCCGCGCCGAGCGGCTCACCATGCGCGCGCGCCGTGCCGTGATACTTCGGACTCCCCCATCCGATGATCGTCCGCGAAATGATCAGCGACGGACGATCGGTCACCTTCTGCGACTTCTTGATCGCCTTGCGGATCGCATCGCGATCGTGGCCGTCGATCTTGATCGTGTGCCACCCCAGCGCATCAAACTTCTTCTTCACATCCTCGGAAAACGCGAGACGCGTTTCGCCTTCGATCGAGATGTGGTTGTCGTCGTAAAAGAAAATCAGATTGCCGAGGCCGAGGTGGCCGGCGACGGAGGCGGCTTCGGTGGAGATGCCTTCCATCAGATCGCCGTCCGAGCAGATGCCGTAGATGTAATGATCGACCGGCTTGAACGCGTCGTCAGTGTTGAAGCGCGCCTGCATCATCTTCGACGCGAGACTCATCCCGACCGCATGCGCAATTCCTTGTCCGAGGGGCCCGGTCGTGACTTCGATGCCGGACGCGTGACCGTATTCAGGATGCCCGGCGGTCTTCGATCCCCACTGACGGAAATGCTCGAGCTGATCGAGCGTCATGTCTTCGTATCCGGTCAGATGCAGCAGCGAATAGAGCAGCATCGACGCGTGGCCGCACGACAGCACGAAGCGATCGCGATTCTTCCAATGCGGATCTTTCGGATCGTGATGCAGGAACTCGGTGAAGATGACGAAGCCGATGTCCGCGAGTCCCATCGGCGTCCCGGGATGACCGGAGTTCGCCTTCTGCACGGCGTCGACCGAGAGGAAGCGGATCGTGTTGACGCAGAGCTCTTCGAGCTTGTCTTTTCCGCCGAGTTTCGGTTCGTTGCTTTCTTCGGCGACTTCGATTGCGGTTGCTGCTTCGGTCATCACAAACCTCCGGCGGGGGTGCGATTATACTCGGCAGAAATCGTCCCAATCGGTGCGTGAAATGCCAGTCGACGAAAGCGTGACGGTGAAAGGTTCGCCCGTTCGAAGCCTGCAGAAATTTATCGATGCAGAGCTGACGCCGGATCAGCGCACCACGCTCTTCAGTCGCGTCCCGCCGGAGTACGCCGCGCACTTTCAGCGTCCGATTCTTCCCGTCGAAACCGTTCCCGTGCACATGCTCAACGTCATGACGGAAGAGGCAGCGCGCGTGAAAGGCGAAGATCTGGAGTCATTCGCGCGGCGCGCGGGACAGGAAGCGGCGAACGACGCGATCAAAGGCATCTACCGATTCTTCGCGATGGTGTTGACGCCCGCGGCGCTGCTGTCGAAGGGTGGACAGATGTGGAGCGCGCTCTACAATCGCGGCCAGCTCATCGTCGATCAACAGACCGAGCACGGCGCGCATCTCCGCCTCGCGAATTTTCCGTCGGAGATCGCGGGATGTTCGAGAATGACAGGATGGATCGAGAAGATCGCGCTGCTGACCGGCGTCCGCGATCTTCACGTCGAGCAGACAAAATGTTTTGCGAAAGGTGCCGACTGCTGCGAATGGGCAGTGTCGTGGAAATGAGAGCCGAATGAACAAACTGTATTCGCAGCAATCCGATCATCCGCTGTTCCGCTACTTCACGGAGAAGGAGCGGAAGAAGATCGAGAAGATCGGCGCGGTCAAGAAAATCGCGGAAGGTGGATATCTGATCCGCGCGAGCGAGATCGATTCGACGTTGTTCGCGGTCGAAGAAGGACATCTCGACATCGTCGGCGTGCGCGACGGCAAACCCGCCGTCGTCGCCACCGTCGGCCCCGGCGACGTCCTCGGCGAAGTCGCGTTCATCGATGACTCGCCGCGTTCGGTGTCGGTGCGCGCGGGTGAAGAGAACGTGACCGTGCGCGCGTGGGACAAGAAAAAGTTGTCCGATGCGCTTGCGGCCGATCCGGAGCTACTCGCGAAGTTTTCGGTCGCGATGTGCGAGTTGCTCGTGGAGAGGTTGCGGGATACGGCTCGACGGGTTTGACGTTCGTCCGTAATTCAGCGCGAAGTCGATCCTCTTCTGCAGCGACGGATGGCTGTACCGCCAGAACTCGATGAACGCGCTCGGGCTCGGATTCACTTTTGAGTCCTCGGCGAATTTGATGAACGACGACGCTGTCGCCTCGTTCAAATGCGTCAGCTCGAGTCCGAAGACGTCCGCCTGATGTTCGTAGTAACGCGAGATCCCGTTCTCGATCGGGGCGCCGAGGAAGGAGATGATCGAGATGAGGATGAGGAGGACGGGAAGGGTCACGGGATCGCCGCGCGGGTCGGCCGGCGTCCACCGTTCGTAAATCCGCTGCGCGATCAGCAGCACGAAGAACGAGCCGATGATCGTCCACGCGAGTCCCTGCCAGATGTGATGCAGGACGTAGTGGCCCATCTCGTGGCCCATCGTCGCCATGATCTCGTCGTGATTCAGTTTCGCGAGCAGCGTGTCCCACAACACGATGCGCTTCGTCGGTCCGAGGCCGGTGACGTAGGCGTTCATCGTGGTCGTCTGTTTTGATTTGTCGACCTGATAGACGTTGCTGCCTTCGATGCCTGCGCGCGAGGCCTCGTTCAAGAGGTCACGCTTCAACACTTGATCTTTGAGCGGCTCGAACTTGTTGAACACCGGATCGACGACGACCGGCACGATGATGAAGAGCAGAAACGACAGCGGGATCGACGCGATCCAGAGCACGAGCCACCATCGCTTGAATCGGCGGATGAGCATCAGCGCGATCGGCAGAACGATCGCGGCGAAGACGATGCCGATCATCAAGCCTTTCGCCCAGTCGCCGAACCATGCGCCGAGCGTCTGATTCGTCAGATCGAATTGATGCGGGATGACGAACCCGGCGTAGTACGACAGCGGTAGATCGACGATCGCCGTGAGGATCGTGAACATCACGACGTAGATCACGGCGATCAGATACGGCCGTTTCGCGATGCTGGCCGCGCGATCGCGCATCCATCGCGAGACGCCCAGCTTCCAGATCAGGACCAGCTCGATGATTCCGTATGCGAACGCGCTGAAATAGAGGATGTCGAGGATGCGGCTGTGACGAATCATCTCCTCGGTTACATGCACGTGCATCAAGCCATTAGAATCCGCGGTCATGGATTACGACAAGAAAAAGGTCATCGATCTTCTGAACAAGATCCTGGAGATGGAGCTCGCCGGCGCGGTGCGCTACACGCATTACTCGTTCATGATCTTCGGCTACAACCGCATCCCGATCGTCGCGTGGCTGCGCGAGCAGGCAACGGAGTCGATGACGCACGCGCAACAGGCCGGCGAGATCATCACGTCGCTCGGCGAACATCCGTCACTCGGCATCGGACATCTGCTCGAGACGCACAAGCATGACGTCGGCGACATCCTTCGCGAGGCGCTCGAAAACGAACGCACCGGCATTCAGCTTTACAAAGACCTGCTCGGCCTCGTCGAAGGGAAGTCGGTGTGGCTGGAAGAGTACGCGCGCAACATGGTCATGCAGGAAGAGATGCACGCATTCGAAGTCGACAAGATGCTCCGCAAGCCTGGCGATGTGAAGAGCGTGATTTGATTTGGAGTGCGGCGGCCATGCCGGCGCTTTGGTATCGGATAGAAGAGCGGCGGCATGGCCGCCGCACTCCAGATTCAAGCCCGTAACGCTTCGACTGGTTCTAACCTTGACGCGCTGATCGATGGGTACAGGCCCGCGATCAATCCGATCGAGATTGCGAAGCCGCTCGCGACGCTCAGGCCGAACATCGACACTGGCAGGCCGGCTGGAAACACGCCGGCGATGAGGCGCACTACGCCGATGCCGCCGAGGAGGCCGACGCCGGCGCCGACGGCCGAAAGCGTGATCGATTCGACGAGGAACTGCAGGAAGATCTCGCCGTCGGTCGCGCCCATCGACTTGCGCAATCCGATCTCGAACAAGCGCTCTGAAATCGAAATCTTCAGCACCGAAAAGATGCCGACGCCGCCGATCACGAGCGAGATCGCTGCAATCGAGAAGAAGATGATGCGCCAGCTGCGCAGAACTTCGACGATGTTGCCGCGCTCTTTGAGGATCTCTTTGCCGACATTCTCGATGTGCACGTCGCCGATTCCGTTGTGCGCACGTTTGTAAATCCGCGCCGCCTCATCCTCGGCGTCGATCGACTTCTCCGGAATGATCGCCTTCGCGAGCACGTACGAGATCGCGTTCGAGCGGCCGAACATGTCGCGATACAGAGTCCACGGGATGTACACGCCGCCGGTCTCTTTGCGCATGTCGTCGTCGTTGACGAACTTCATGTTGAACTCGGTGCCGACGCCGACCACCGTCAAACGCCGTCCGCCGATGTTCACCTGCTGCCCGATCGCGTCATCGCCGCCGAACACCTGCTGCTTCAGCTTGTAGCCGAGGATGCAGACGGGAGAGACGCCGTCGACGTCGCGCTCGGAGATCCAGCGACCGGCCGACGTTCGTCGATTCTTGATCACCGCGAATTCGGGCTCGACTCCGTACACGTTGATGCGACGAGTCACCGGACCTGCAGTGATGACCGCGCGCGTCTCACCGACCGGCGAGATCGCCTGAATGTTCTCCGCGTCCTCGAACCACTTCGCGTCTTCAGCACGCAGTCCGCGCGACAAATGCGACTTCGCGCGCTCGTTGGCGTCGGCCGGCTGGCGCTGCGACATGTACAGCACGCCATCGAGTCCGAGATCGTCGACGCCTTGCCACACAGCGGCCTGCACGCCGTCGAGCACCGACATCACGACCACAATCGCGAGGGTGCCGAGGATGACGCCGACGAGCGTGAAGCAGGAGCGCAGCGGATGCGCTTTCACTTCCTCGAGACTCGTGCGGATCGATTCGCCGATGTACATCTATTCCGTCCTCAACGCTTCGATCGGATTGAGCCGCGACGCGCGAATCGCCGGATACATTCCGAAGAACAGTCCGACACCGGCCGCGAAGATCAACGCGTTCACGATCGTCGACGGCGTGATGAACGTCGGACGCTTGAGCAGAAGCTCGATCGACATCGTGAACAACTTGCCGGCGAAGATGCCGAGGAATCCGCCGAAGATCGAGACGACGACCGACTCGGCGAGGAACTGGAAGAAGATCTGCGCCGGCGACGCGCCGACTGCCTTTCGCGTTCCGACTTCGCGCACGCGCTCGTTGAACGACGCGAGCTGAATGTTCATGACGACGATGCCGCCGACGAGCAGCGAGATGATGCCGCAGATCATGAACGTCATGTCGTACATCTTGTTGTTCTGTTCGTTGCGGCGGATGTTCGCGACGCGCGAGAACACTTCGAAGTCGACGACACCGTGCTCGCGTTTGAGAATGCTCTTGATCTCGTTCACGGCATCATCGGCGCGCTCGACGCTCTTCATGCGCGCATGCATGAAGCTCACTTTGCCGCGCGGCGGCGACTGACCTTGTCGCGTGACGTACGTCGTGATCGGGATGTACATCTGTCGATTCATCCAGCGCAGGACGTTGCGCTTCTGATCGAAGCTGAAGTACTTCTCTTCCATCACGCCGACGACGAGGTAGCCGGTGCCGTCGATCGTCAGCGTCTTGCCGATCGGATTGTCGGAGCCGAAAAATTCAGTGGCGCGCTCGGTTCCGAGCACGACGACGCGCGCGGCAGTCGTCAGATCGCTGTCGGTGATGAATCGTCCCGTCGCCGCGTGAACGTCGTTCATCGGCGAATACGCGGGCATGATTCCCATCACCGATCGCGGCTTCTCGATGTTCCGATAGCGGACCGTCATGTCGCTCTGCGAGACCGGCGAGATCAGATCGATCTCTTTCGAGCTGCGCTGCAGCGCGAGCGCGTCGCCGTACGTGAGTCCCTGCGACGCGAGCGCTTTCGCGTCGAGCGTCACCTTCCCCGTCGGCTTGTTCCAGATGCCGATCTTCTGAATGCCGCCGCTGACTTTGTAGTACTCCATCGCCGCGGATTTGCCGGCGACCGAGAGCGAGAACGTCGCGACGATCGAGCCGGCGCCGAGGATGATGCCGACGAGTTGGAGCATCGTGCGACCGAAGTGGTCTTTGATGTCGCGCAGTCCGTCGAGGATCGATTCGAAGATGAGTCGCATTAGTCGATGCTGTCGCCGCTGACGATGCGTCCGTCGACGATCTTGATTCTTCGTTGTGTGCGTGCTGCGATCACCGGATCGTGCGTGACGAGCACGATCGTCTGATTGTTGGCCGCGAGGTTCTCGAAGATGTCGATGATCTCGCCGCCGGTTTTCGTGTCGAGGTTGCCCGTCGGTTCGTCCGCCAGGATGAGCGATGGATCATTTACGAGTGCGCGTGCGATCGCGACGCGCTGCCGCTGACCGCCGGACAGCTCATTGGGACGATGCTTCGATCGATGATCGAGTCCGACGCGCTTCAACGCTTCCATCGCGCGTGCGCGGCGATCGGTCGTGCTGATGCCGGCGTACAAGAGCGGTAGCTCGACGTTCTTCAGCACCGTCGCGCGCGGCAGAAGATTGAATGTCTGAAAGACGAATCCGATCTTCTGATTGCGAATGCGCGCGAGCTGCTTCGGCGTCATCGTCGCGACGTCTTCGCCGTCGAGCCAGTACTCTCCTTCGCTCGGCGAATCGAGGCAGCCGAGGATGTGCATGAGAGTCGATTTGCCGGAGCCTGAGGGACCGATGATCGCGACAAACTCGCCGCGAACGATGTCGACGTCGACGCCGCGCAACGCCTGAACGGCGTTTTCGCCGGAGTCGTACGTCTTCGTGACGCCCTCGAGCTGAATGAGGGCGCGCTGCGATTCGAACTCGATTTCAGGAAGTGCGCTCATGACTAATCGTCGTTGTCGTCTTTCTTCTTGTCGTTCGGCAGCGTCGGATCTTCCAACGCGACTTCTTCACCAGGCTTGATGCCGCTCACGATTTCGACGCGCGAGTTGTCCGAAAGACCCGTGACGACCGTCCGCTTCTCGAAGAATTTCTTCCAGTACTCCTTGTCATTCTTCGCCTGCTTCGTGTCGACTTTGACTTTCGGATCCCACTTCTTCTTCACGAAAACGATTTCGTTGTCGTCGCGCTGGAAGACGGATTCGATCGGAACCGTGAGCACTTTGTCTTTTCGCTCACCGTTCACTTCGATGTTCGCGGTCATGCCCGAGCGGAGCTCGCGGCCTTGGGCGTCGAGTCGGATCTCGACGTCGAACACGCGGACCTTGTCGTCGATGCGAACCGCGGGTGCGATGCGATCGATGCGGCCCTGGAATTTCACTTTCGGATATGCGTCGAGCGTGACGCGGACCGGCATGCCGACGCGGATCTTGCCGATGTCGACTTCGTTCACGCCGGCTTTGACGATCATCTTCGAGACGTCAGCGACCGTGAAGAGCACGGTGCCGGCGTTGAACGACGAAACGCCGGAGGTGATCGACTCGCCGATCTCGACGTTCTTCGTCAACACGACGCCGTCCATCGGCGCGACGATGTTCGATCCTTTGAACGACTGCGCCGATTGATTGATCGGGATGCCGCTCTTCTCGACGAGGTTGTACTTCTCCTGCGATTTCTCGAATTCCTGTTTCGCGGAGAGGTATTCGGTCTCGCTGTCGCGATTCTGTTTCGTCGCGAGCAGTCCCTGGAGGAAGAGCTTGTGATCGGACTCGAAGTTTTTCTTCGCCTGTTCGTAGCGGATCTCCGCCGCGGACAGCGAGTTCTTCGTCTCCGCGAGCGACTGCGCCTGGTTGAGGTCGGGCTCGACGCGCGCGAGGATCTCGCCGCGCTTCACGACGTCTCCGTCGCGATGGAACATGTCGACGATCTTTCCTGAGATCGCCGACTTCACGTCGACCTTCACTTCGGCCTGAACGGTGCCGACCTCGGTCACCTTCACCTGAACATCCGCGACTTCGGCTTTCCCGGTTTTGACCGGCGCCTGCGGCTCTTTTTTGTCGCCGGCTTTCGCTTTGATCGCGCCGAATGCGATGACGGCGACGAGCAGGACGCTGATCAACGAGATGACCGCGACCTTTTTCCGACGTTTGGGTGCGCTCATGAGACCTCCAGCTGGGATTGCTGGAGGCTTATTCGTTTCAGGAAGGAAATAGTTGCGGGTCTGGATGTTACAAATGCTTGTGTAGCACAGACACTCCTGTCTGTGCCTGTCTGTGCCAGCACAGACAAGAGTGTCTGTGCTACAAGCTCGCTAGTTGCTCTCGCGGATAGTTGCGCGCGTCCACCTTCGGATGCGCCTGCGCGATCTTCCCGTTCTCGTCGATCACGTACGCGATGCGGCGCGCGTACTCATCTTTCGCGTTGTCGCACGCGCCGTACGCCATGCCGAGTTTTCGATCGGTGTCGGAGATCAGCGGAAACGGGAACTGATGCTTCGCAGCGAACGCGGCGTTTTCCGCGGCGGTGTCGAAGCTCACCCCGATCACCTGCACATTCTTCTTCTTGTACTCCTCGGCCAAGTCCCGGAACCCGGAACCTTCTGCCGTTCAACCAGGTGTGTCGGCCTTCGGATAGAACCAGAGGACGACTTTGCGTCCGCGAAGATCGCGAAGCTTGAGCGGACGGCCGACCTGGTCTTTCGTGTCGAATTCGGGAGCGGGATCACCGGGCTTGAGCATGGTGGGACCTCGTGTCAGCAATTTCAGTGCATGTTTGAAGATGCCGGTTACTGACATCGCGCGATTCTATCCCTGATCCTTCATCCACTCGAACACCTGGTAGTGCTCGCCGTTCATGCCCATCCTTCGATAGACCTCTTGCGCGGATGTGTTTCGCTTGTCGACGTACAACCGGATGCCGCGCACGTTCGGGTCTTTCTCCGCGATCGACTTCACGTGTTTGTACAAACCGGCGTAGACGCCGCGCCGGCGGAACTCCGGGATCACGTACACGCTTTGTATCCACCACACGACGCCGTTGCGCCAGTCGCTCCACTCTGGCGTGATCATTAATGATGCGATGAGGCGATCGCCGCTCTCCGCCACGAAGTAGCGGCCGAGGGAGGAGTCGTCGAAGACGGCGTTGACGCCGCGCGTGCAGATCGGGCGATCGAGCGCGAAGTCTTCTGTCTCCTGCGCCATCGCGATTTGAAATTCGACGATGTCCGCGGCGTCGGCGCGCTTTCCGTCGCGATATCGCGTGTTATCTTCGGTCACAGTGGCGCAGACGATAGCAAATCGCGATCACCACGCCACCCGCCGCGCGCTTCTGATCATGGTCGCGTCCGCGACGATGTTCGGATGCATGGCCTTTGCGGCGAAGATCGCATCGGCGCGACTCTCCGGACCGGAAGTCGCGATGGTCCGCTTCGCCGTCGGACTCTTTCCCGTTGTGTTCATCGGACGGTATCGACGCGCGGCGACGCACTTCACGCGCATCGACCTCCTCGCCTATCGCGGATTCTTCGGCGGCATCGCTGTGCTCTTGTATTTCCTCGCGATCGAGCACACGAGCGCCGGCGTCGCGACGCTCCTCAACTACACCGCGCCGATCTGGAGCGGACTCTTCTCCGTTCTCTTCATCGGCGAAGACATCAGCGCGAAAGTGCTGATCCCGATGCCGGTCGCGCTCGCCGGCGTGTATCTCGTCGTTCGAGCGCATGCACCGATGGGCGATTCGCTCGGCTTCGGCAAATGGGAGCTCGTCGGCGCGCTCTCCGCTGTTTCGTCCGGCGTCGCAGTCACCGCGATGCGCGCAGCGCGTCGCGCGGAAAACTCGTGGGCCGTCTACGGCGCGTTTTGTCTGCTTGGACTCTTCACGACGGCGCCGCTCGGCATCTACACGTGGAAAACGCCGCGCGGTGCGGAATGGCTCGCGCTCGCGGCAACGTCGATTCTCGCGATGGGCGCACAACTCGCGCTGACATTCAGCCTGCGCTGGGTCGACGCGATGACCGTCGGCGTCATCTCCCAACTCGCCGTCCTCGTCGCCATGGCCCTCGGCTCCGTATTTCTGAACGAAACGATCAACGCGATGGCCGCGATCGGCGCAGCGCTGACAATCGCAGGCGTTCTCGGCGTCACGTACGTCACGTCACTGAGCCGGCCGACCGCTCCGGCCGATGAGATTGTCCCGGAATCGTAGCGTCGGTTCGCTCGCGATGATGTCGTCGGCGAACTTCAGCGCCGTGTCGAGCGAGTTTGCCATCGCGTTGCGGCCGCCGAGGGCTTCGAGTTTGCCGGCGTGGACGATGGCTTCGAGGGGTTGCTCGCGAATCTCGGACAGGATGACCGTGATGCGCTGATGACGGCACTTCTTCACCATCTGCTCAAGCGCGTGGATGCCCGTCGCATCAATCGCGGGCACGTGTCGCATGCGCAGAATCAGCACGCGTGGTTTCTCTTCGATCTCGGTCAGCACGTCGCGAAGTTTGTCGGCGACGCCGAAGAAGAACGGACCGTTGACCTCGTACACCTCAACTCCCGATAGCAGCTGCCGAGAGCCCGCGATGTGCTCCTCGGAATCGACGTCGCGCAGTTCGTCGGCACTAGCATTGCCTGCGGCAGCATGTACAACCAATCGATATCCAATTCCCCAGTCACATGGGCCAGGTTCGGAGGATTCCCGATATCAATCGGCCAAAGCCCGCAAGCCACCAACAAGCCGCCCAACATCATCAAATTCAGCACAAAAGGTGCATTGGTTACCGGCCGGGTAATACGGAAATAATGCCACCACAACAGGAACAACATCGAGGCAGGAATAGCCAGGTGGAGGAATAAGTACCGAGTCAGTGTAAAGTCGGTGATAATACTACCCCCCAAAACCAAATTGGCTAGGGTCGGGCCGCCAAATGGAAAAGCCTTCAGGAAGTTCGAGGTTACCAAAGTCAAGGAAACCGAATCGGAATCCCAAATCAACATGTAACCCGTCAGCCCCGCCAGAAACAGAACCGAAATAAGGATGACCCCAGTCAGCCAAGGCAAAATACGATACTCGCGGTAACGATCCGTAAACCAAACCCGAAAGAAGTGCAGCAGAACAAAAATCATCATGCCATCTGCTGCATAACGATGTAAGGCTCGAAAGAGTGCCCCAGAGGGAATTTGCTTAGTAATGTATTCAATAGAGGGATAAGCCCCTTCCAACGTCGGGTTATAGTATGCGAACAGGAGCAAACCGCTGATAAACAGAACCCATAAAAAGAAATTGGGCAATGCGCCATGATAATAGAACGGATTGTATTTCTGGGAAAAAACGCCGTTCAATCCCTTTTCCACCGCGAGGGTAAAACTGCGGGAGAGTTGAATAAGCCCTTGGTAACTATTGGAAATGGCTTGACGCAGCACGTACGGTAACTCCTATGATTTGGATGATTTATCCGAGTCGAATGCGGTAACAATGGTGTCTTCGCGGTCAAGTGTGGTCCAAACAGCAGCCATTGCCAGAAAAACCACTCCTGCCCCCAAAGCCCACTTGAAGTAGTATTCGAAATCCTGCCCTGTATGGCTCTCAGCCGTAAACATTGTACCGACACCGATGACTCCGATTACGGCAAATGCAATAGCCAATAATGTTTTAATCGCTTCAACAATAGACATTAGGGCTGATGCTCCTGTTTAGATGAGGCCAGCAACATATCAAACAACCGTATCCGATGCACAACCTCTCCTTTGCCCAACGCTTTTTTATAAGAGTGGAACGCCAATACCGCTAAACTTAGCAGCATAACAGCAAACCACACGAAAAAGCTTTGCATCGTCCAGGAGGAAGACATACCGCCTGTCAGCAAACGTGAGGCCTCAAAAACCTTTGATAAGGCAAACGTTGCTACCACAAAAGCGATACCCCCCATCCATCGTGAGCTACTTATTAATTTTAACATCAGGCCGTCGCTCCTACCGCTCTGGGTTGACGTCCGAAAGCTACGAAGAACAATGTCAAAAGCACCATCAGGAGTGAAAGGATAAAGTACATGGTAATAAAGGGATGGGCTGCAATTGCCATAGAGGCCGGATGAATTCTCGGATCGTTAGTATAGAACCATGTCAGCGCCTCAGGAAGCATTGGTTTCGGCAACACATACAAGAAGAAGTACCAACCGCTAAAGAGCAGATTGGAGATAACCCAGATGAGCCAAACATGAAGCTGACGATATAGGGCATAATGCCAAAGTTCCGCAACCGTCATCATCAAAATCATCTGAGCATACCAGTATGGCGGATCCCGATTGATATCGGCAACGTTCATAATAATGAGAAACGAGAAGATAATGAAATCAATAAGCCCTACAATGGCAGCCACGGTAAACAAAGGACGGCGCCAAGGGCTTTTTTCCGGCCCCAAATCCAAAAAGGCAAGACCAATTGTGATAAACGGAATCCCAACAGTCCAAATCGTCGCCCAGTAGGGATCCATATATTTTAGGAGCTGGTAAAGAGCCAAGAAATACCAATCCGACAAAATCGGAAGCGGTGTAACCTCCGGATTGGCACGACTGCCCATTTCTGCAGGCAGAATAATCGATACAAATGCCAGCATTGCAATGAGCAAAACGACCGACCAGCGCGTCAGGTTAATCCGTTTGTACCGATGCTTATAAAAATACAACTCCGAAATCATCAGGGCAATCAGGCTGATACCGAAATGCAATGAATAAAACCGAGTCATGGTGGCCTGTCCGATTGAACTGCCACCCAACAGAATCTGGGAAACGTTCCGCCCCTGGTTGGTCAAATCCCCCACGGTAGCGGTCATCAAGCCAACCACCTTGGGAAAAAACCACAATTCAACTGCAGGCTTAATATCCAAGTAAGTGGGGAATGTACCGAAGATCTTGGTCGCCCAGAACGCCCGCTGGTTCCAAATCAACAGATATCCGGTCAGACCGGAATACATAGCAGCCACTAGGATAATCATGGAGACAATGAAGGCAAATTCGCCCTTGTTCTTGTATTCCGCACGAAACCACATTCGGTAAACCTTCAGCGTCGCCGCAATAATGATGGCGTCCCCACCATACTTGTGCATCCCGCGAATCATACCGTATATCAGACTGTCTTTAATAGTGATAATGGAGTCATACGCCTGAAACGTAGTGGGCAGATAGACAGCAACCAGAAAAAGCCCCGTCAAAACCGTAATCATCCAGAAAAGATAGGTAATGCTCCCCAATTGATACCAGGGAGAGGTCGCTTGAAGATCCGTCTTGGTCTCATCAAAAACGTCCATTTTGCCAAAACGGTCGGAAACGTAGCGAATGCTCTTTTGAAACATTTCCGAAGGCTTAGGTAAGGCCGTCACAGCCATTAAGCAATTCCTCCCTGCTCCAGTGTAGAAATGACCAGCTTTTGAGACGCTTTATCAATCGTAAAATCAAAGTGACGCGGCGGACGAGGAGCTGGCCCACTCACAACCTTCCCCCCCTGCAAGGGATCATAAACACTTAAGTGGCAAGGGCAGGCAAAAACCGGAGTTCCCTTGGGCGGACGATAGTTAAACCCTTCCGCCGCCACATTGGGATCATCCACATACCGGAAAATGCACCCCATGTGAGGACAAATCCGGCTATAAACAACGAATTCATAGTCATCCGGAGTTGCAGAAGGAATACGGAGCGCATAGCCAGGAATCCGGCTAACCTGGACACCCTGACGGGTAAATTCCGGATTGCTCTGCTCGTAGGTAAACTCTTGAACAACCCAAGGCTTGGGAAAGTCCGATAGCGAAAAAACAATGTCCTTGATCCGTTTCGGGGTCAGCGGCGCAGACACCAACCCTTCCGGGAAAGGGCCTGCTGGCGGCTTTAGATAGCGAAACAATGGGGAAACAAACAAAACAACCGCACCCAGAAGGGGAACACTGAGGATAAACTTCAAAAAAGAACGACGATTCATCGGATCCGATTCTCCAATGCAGGCAAACTCTGTGTTAGCGTTTTACCGGACTTTTGCTGTGCCCCCTGCGGAGCGGCCAAAGGTCCTTTTGCCTCCTCCTCCGGCAGGTCATTCTCATACGAGAATGCACGCACATATTTTACCAAATCCAGAATCAAGGCGTCATCAAAGACAACTCCTTTATCCTTGTCTTCTCGACCTTTCCAGGACGGCATGGCAGAAGGGTAAACCCCTTCTGTAATAAACTTAACCAATTGCGTATCCGTTCGCTCATACATCCGGGAATAGCTGTGGAAATTGGCCGGTGGCGGATCAAAGGCACCCTTAACAGGAGCCATCCCTAGCTCGTGGGCAGAGGCGTGACCACTATAGAGGGGACCATCTGCAAACCCTTTTGCTCCGTGACAAACGGCGCAATTACTTCCAAAAACGGCAGCGATATCCTTGTTCTGGGTATTGGCCTCGCCTCCCAAATAACGATAGTAGAAGACTGCCTGCCAACGCTGATCCCGAGTGATGTTACGGAACTTAGGATGCCCATGATCCCCGCGAGACAATAGCAGGTATTCATCAATAGGACGTGCATCCCTGATCTTATCAAAAGAGATCGAACCCGCCGTATGACAGGTGGCACAGTTTTGTGTAAAAACTTGTTTTCCTAAACTTAGACGAGGCGGACGGGAAGGGAAAGAGAAATCATCTCGCTCCAACTGAGCATTCAACGCCGGATCCTGGAGCAAGCTGGACTGGGAAGAAGAGAGTTTTTCTTCTTCAGCGCACCCCGAAAGGGCCAACACTGCAACCCCTCCCAGTAGAAACACACTGAGGCTCTTCCAGAACGGAGATGGGACTATCATGTACTGTTTCATTGGCGATAACCACCTAGTAACCAAAAAACTTAATCCAGGAAATGGAAGCCCAAATAATAATAATCGAGAAGAAGACCCACAAGAACCAAGGAACCCGGTGCTTGCCGATCTCGAACTCAGCATAGTCCGGATCATCCGGACGAGTTAGCGGCGTTTCGGGAGCGGAATGCTCATTTACAGGATCCATATTATTTATCAAGCCTCCCGATACTTAATCATCTAACATCCGAAACTTGGTATCTTCCAGGTTTTCCAAATGCCCTGAACGAGACGCCATCCACATGGCCCCAATGGCAACCACGAAAAACAAACCGCAAATCAGTAGGGCAACAATGTACCCAGGAGCCAGTGAGTTTGTCGCAGGAAAGCAATTCGGACACATCAGTAGGACCTCGTGTTGCGACTGGTACCATAGGGATTGCCACTATTTTTCAGCATTTCATTAATGGTACGGTAATTGCTATCCAACTGATGCGGATTATCAACTTGCTCCAGGGAGGTAACCTCAGAGCCTTCCGGCTGGGAAGACTGCGGCAAGGTCTTCAGGAATGCCACCAGATAAAGCATCTGTTCCTTACCGAGCGTTTGCCCCCAACGCGGCATACGAGTTCCGGGAACACCCTCTTTGACACGGTAATACCACATATCATCCGTATAATTCTGGTAAAAGGGTCGGGTAAAGTTGGCCGGCTTCTTGTCCATCGTTAAACTGATAGGACCATTTCCTTTCCCCTGAACGCCGTGACACACAGAACAGTTCTGCATAAAAATCCCACGACCGGCATTGGCTGCAGCAGAAGAGTTTACATTCACATGAGACTTGATGGCATCAAATTCATCCCGCATCTCCTGAGGCGGTACCACCCAAGCCGGCAACTTCCGGCCAGCCCCAACGGTCTGCAAATAAGCAACCAGCTCATCCATCTCCGTATCGGAGAGATACGAGAAACTGGGCATAATCGAGCCAGGCTTCATCTTACGCGGAAAACGATGGTGGGCCCGGTGCCATTCATCCGGATACTTGCCACCAATGTTGGATAAATCCGGACCCGTGCGCTCCGTCCCCAACACATGCGGCGTTTCGAACATATAATCTCCAGCCAGAACCATCTCGCCGGCACCCCGGTCCTGATAGCGGACAAACTGGGTATGGCAATAGAAACAGCCTTCACGGCGGTAGATATTTCTTCCGGCCAACTCCTTAGCGGTATACTGGTGTGCCGCCGGCGTCGGAACCGGCCTGAATGTACTTGCAGGCAGAACCGTCGTCACAAAGATAATGACCAGAAAAATCAGAACAACAAAGCCGCCGGCAATCAAATAGTTAATTCGCATAGGCCAAATCCCTTACAAAAGCCTGAGTGCAATAAATGTTACACATAAATAATCCCTGTCGGAGAGTACGGCAACGGCTCCGCATCACGCTCGGACTGGAAGACCGTCTTATATACGTTAAACATAAACAGAATCTGACCCAGAACAATCAGAATACCCGAGAAGGTTCGAATCCACCAATATGGCACCAACTCAATCACCCACTGATCAATCGGAATCCCATGGTGCCATCCAGCAGCCTGAACCAGGCCGGCAATCGTTAATGACAACATCATGATAATCCAGCCATAAAGGGTTAGCCAGAAATGCAAAACCACCAAACGCTTACTGTACATCTTACGCCCCACAATTCGCGGAATGATGTAATAAGCAGCTGCAAAAACAAAGAACGAGAAGGTTGCCAAAAGCGCCAAGTGCGCGTGACCCACGACCCAGTTGGTAAAGTGAATGTACCAGTTTACTGACCGGGTTGCCTGAAACGGCCCCTGAATACAGGTCAAGAGATAGGCAATCCCACCGGCAATGGCGAATCGCAACGGAACATGATCCGCAGCCAAGGACCACTTCCCCTTCATCGTCATAAAAAAGTTTGTCAAAACCGTCAAAACCGGCACCAGCAAAAACACGCTGGAAATAACAGCCACCGACTTCAACCACTCGGGAACCGGAGACTGAAGAATATGGTGAGTCCCGGTAGGGGCATAAAACATACCGATCGTCCAAAAGCCAATCATCGACAGCGTATGACTGTACAGAGGATTACCGGTAAACTTGGGAATCAGGTAATACATAATCCCAATGCCACCCACTGTGAACCACATCCCCAGAATATTATGCCCATAAAACCAGCCCGTAATGGCATCATTCAACCCATCCAACTGGATAAACGCCCGATTGCCGATGATATAAACAATCGGAAACCAAAAGAGCGCCCCCAGAAAATACCATATCGAAACATACCACTTCTTCTCGGTACCGGTAATAACCGTCATCCAGGCATTAACCCCCAAAAGCAAAAGGCCGATGACGACCGCCCAATCCAGAAGCTGAACCGTTGCACCACCAAAATGGATTGTCCCGGCCAATTCCGCATATTCCCGCCCCTCGGTATCTCCATTCAAGATAGAGAAAAGCCCAACCGCCATCATGACATTCCAGAGGAACATTGTAATATTCCCCAGCAATTCACTCCAGAGGCCTTTTCGGCCGACTAAAACGGGAATAATGTAAAACATACAGGCCGCGTAGCTCATCGAAAGCCAGCCAATCAAAACCGCGTTGGTGTGGACCGGCCGCAAGCGACCGAATGACAACTGAGCAACCCCTGCCAGTGCATCCGGAACCTCAAATTGCAAGGAGGCCAATAGTCCTACGGCCGTACCGAACACCAACCAGAAAATAGCGGTAATAAAGAAATTTCGACAGGCACTGTAAGGCTCACGGCTAAAAATAGCGGACAGGATCTTTGACATAACCCCTGTGGTCTCCTTTACTCAGAGGGAAAAGGGATGGATAGCGGAAGACGTACTGACAATGTGCACAACTCCAATTTCTAGTATTACAGGAGGAGAATGGGGCAACTATGATAATTCGCAATTCAAGGAAATGGGGCTGTGAAATTCTAAAACCGGACAGACCTGTCCCAACTTGCCCTCTACCTCAAACAGCACCTCTGCCCCTAGCCTCCCCGTGGCCTTTGTATCAGGTGGAAAAGCCTGCCTTGGCGGTCATCCCATTTTTGATAACCTTAAGATTTCGTGATCCTGTCAAAGACCTTGGGGGATTTTGTGACATGATGTTATTGTAAGCCCGTTTAACTATCAGTTATGATGAGATATCAAATAGAGAGAAGCAGGTTGACACGCAATGTTTGAAAGGTTTACAGAAAAAGCCATTAAGGTCATTATGCTGGCTCAAGAAGAAGCCCGCAGATTGGGGCACAATTTTGTCGGTACCGAACAGATTCTCCTGGGGCTGATTGGCGAAGGGACGGGGATTGCCGCAAAGACCTTGAAAGGAATGGGTGTCAATCTCAAGGAAGCCCGTGCCGAAGTAGAAAAGATCATCGGCCGGGGATCGGGATTTGTCGCGGTTGAAATCCCCTTTACGCCGAGAGCCAAACGGGTTTTGGAGCTATCCTGGGATGAAGCCCGGCAGTTGGGACACAACTACATTGGTACGGAACATTTGTTACTGGGCTTGATTCGCGAAGGCGAGGGCGTGGCCGCACGGGTATTGGAAAATCTGGGTGTGGATCTAACCAAGGTCCGCAGCAACGTCATCCGGATGCTGGGAGAAACCCGGGGCAGTGCCGCGGCCAGTGCTTCAACCGGTCGAAGCAAAACGCCAACCCTGGATGAATTTGCAACCAACCTCACGCAAGCTGCACAGGAGCTGCGACTTGATCCAGTCGTGGGCCGAGAGAAGGAAATTGAGCGCGTCATCCAAATTATGGGGCGCCGAACCAAAAATAACCCGGTACTAATTGGGGAGCCTGGGGTGGGTAAAACCGCCATTGCAGAAGGCTTGGCCCAAAAGATTGTCAATGCCGACGTCCCGGAGATCCTGCAAGACAAACGTATTGTTCAACTGGACATCGGCTTGTTGGTCGCTGGCACCAAATACCGGGGCGAATTTGAAGAGCGCCTGAAAAAAGTCATGGATGAGATTCGTCAGGCCGGCAACATCATTTTAATTATCGATGAGCTTCATACCTTAATTGGGGCCGGTGCCGCCGAAGGTGCCATTGATGCTGCCAACATTCTGAAGCCGGCGCTGTCTCGGGGCGAGTTGCAGTGCATCGGGGCAACGACCATTTCCGAATACCGCAAGCATATCGAGAAAGACGCTGCTCTGGAACGGCGATTCCAGCCCGTCTACGTCGAAGAGCCTTCGGTAGAAGAAACCATCGAAATTATGCAAGGCATTCGGGAAAAGTATGAGCAGCACCACAAGCTGGTCATTACGGATGAAGCCTTAGAGGCGGCTGCAAAACTATCGTCTCGCTACATTACGGACCGCTTCCTGCCAGACAAAGCCATTGATCTCGTCGATGAAGCGTCTTCTCGGGTTCGCTTGGCGGCCAGCATGTTGCCTCCAGAAGGAAAAGAGCTGGAGCGCCAGTTAAAAACCCTGATTCGGGAGAAAGAGCAAGCCATTCGAAACCAGGCTTTCGAGCAGGCTAGCGATTTACGAGACAAAGAAGCTGAGCTTCGCGAGAAGATTAGGGAAATGTCCGACGAATGGAAGAAAAAGCAGCAAGAAAAAGAGATTCACGTTACCGCCGAGCATATTGCTCAGATTGTGAGTTCGTGGACCGGCGTACCGGTGTCGAAGCTGACAGAAACCGAGTCCGAGAAACTGTTGAAAATGGAAGATACGCTGCATGAGCGGGTCATTGGCCAACATGATGCAGTCACAGCCATTTCCAAGGCGATTCGTCGGGCCCGGGTTGGCTTGAAAAATCCCAAGCGTCCCATCGGCAGCTTTATCTTCAGCGGCCCCACCGGGGTAGGGAAAACGGAGTTGGCCAAGGCTCTGGCAGATTACTTCTTCGGCTCGGAAGACAACATCATCCGGGTGGATATGTCCGAGTACATGGAGCGTCATACGGTCAGCAAGCTGATTGGTTCACCTCCCGGCTATGTGGGCTTTAATGAGGGTGGCCAGTTAACCGAAATGGTGCGCCGCAAACCTTACAGTATCGTTCTGTTCGATGAAATCGAAAAGGCCCACCCGGATGTCTTCAACGTCCTGCTCCAAATTCTGGATGACGGCCGTTTGTCCGACTCCAAGGGTCGAACGGTTGATTTCAAAAACACGATTATCATTATGACCAGTAACGTCGGCGCCCGGTCCATCGAAAACAACGAATCGTTCGGGTTCTCGGTACAAACGACCGAGGACGCCAAATACGAAAAAATGAAAGAAAAAGTGATGGACGAGATGAAACGGGTCTTCCGACCGGAGTTTCTGAACCGGTTGGATGACACCATTATCTTCCACCAGCTCACCAAGGAAGAGATCCGGCGCATCGTCGACATTATGGTCAAAGACCTGATGGATCGGATGAAGGCTCAGAATATGGAGCTTCTGATCACCGACGAGGTGAAGGACGCCCTGGCCAAAGAGGGATACAGCCCCACCTACGGTGCACGGCCGCTGCGTCGTGTTATCCAAAAACAGATTGAAGATGAGATCTCCGAAGAAATCCTGATGGGTAAGTTCAAAGAAGGGGATCAAATCGCCACGGCTGTTAAGGACGGTAAGATCGTCTTTGATAAAGTGACCAAAAAGCGGGGTAGTGCCAAGGCCGCTGCAGCTGTTGAGAGTGCCGACGGTAAGGACAAAGAGGAAGCGCCCCGCAAGGCGGAATCCTCAACCTCCTCGTAACCTTACAATAGGGCCGTGCGCCTCTTTACGGAATAAGGTGGAGGAAGAAGGAGCCATTGGTGAGCAGTTGGGACCCATCATTGCAGAAGGGTGCGGCATTTGAGCCTCAGCCACTCTGGTTTGAGGCGATTTTGCCTCCTGCTATGCTGCCGTTGCTTTTGGTTCTGATTCTGGTTCTACCACTCTTCATTTTGGCCGCAGGCAGCCTTTTAGCACCGCTCATCGACTACCTGAGGGCGCTCATTATTCCCCCCAATTCGGATGTGCCGCAGGCGGTTCTGCCCTTGATTCTGATCATCAAGCTGGCCCTATTTTCCATCTTCAGTTTTACGGGGATTGTTCTTCTCCTACTCAAGATGACCTGCCTGTACTATCAAGTCTGGAGTTGCTTTCTGGGGCAGCCTCACGCATTACATACGGCTTATCATGCGGATCAACAGGAGTCCGTGGTGTCTCTATTCAACTGGAATCTCTTTCGAGCCTACAAAAGCCTGACTCCGTTGACGCTCTGGCTTTTAGTGACGCTCCTTTTGGGCTCGGCGCTGAGTTGGGCCTTTACGACCTTAAACATTCTCCCAATGCCCTTGTTCCAGTTGGGCATCTCCATCGGGTTATTCATCTTTATGGTGACGAGCTTCTTTACCCTGCTTGCATTTTTTAAAGCGGTATGGCTGGGTATTACCACGCTTCTGGGTGACGTGGTTGCCATTACGGAACCCGAAAAACCTGCCCAAACCGCGTTTGAACGTTCCCGCAAGCTGGCGTTTCGCTCCCCTTGGGGGCTTCTTCTTTACCCGCTATACCTGGTGTTTTACCTGCTTCTGGCGACCGAAGTGGTTTTGCTGCTGGCCAACTACGATATCCCCACCCTATTGACCCTGAACCCCAAGGTCCTGGTCCCGGTTTTTGGCTTGGAACTTCTGACGATTGCCGTCTTTGTACTCTTGGCTGCGCTCAAGCTAATGACCTATCATGACGCTCTGAGTCGGTATTACCGGCAGCTAGAGCAGGCACGGGTTTAATCCAATTTTAATTAAACGCAATTTCGTCGCTTGAGATTTTTTATTTCAGTGTGAATTGAAATTGATAAGGAAAACACATGCGAACTATGCCGGCCTTAAACACTCCTGCCTCTTCGATTGCTTTCGGGAATGCTTATATCATCTATGGTTCCGATCCAGAACGCATCTTTCAGCGCATGCAGCAACTTTCCAGTTACCAAAGCGGTCAATGTCACTATGACCCAGTGGAAGATACTTTTGCAGGTAAACCGCAAATAAGATATAAAATACGCTACATCGATAAAGAGGGTCCCCTTGATCATCTTAGAGATTATCGTTCTAAGGAGAGTCAACTATGGGCTAAAGCTCGACAAGAAAGTTTCAAAACCCCTCTAGAATGTTATTTTTCAACAGCTCCTCATTCAACTTTAGATCTAAAGCAGATCTACACAGACGATTAATCAGAAACTCTGAGAGAGTTCCATATCATGCCCCGCTTCTCCTCTCCTCCGCGTTGACGCTTTAAACAGGCCAAAAAGAGTGATAGAACCTGTTGGGGTTTAAACCATACGGTGATTGCGGCTAGTGAAGCCGTTAAGCATGAAATTTCAGAAAAGTACCTGGATGGGTTGAGTGCGATGGCCGATAGCCATGCTTTTGAAGATTGTTCCCACCATTACCCGCGGATTTGGGAGTGTTAATGGTGCCCGGATTACCTGCATTCCCGGCAAGATGCGCTCCATGAGATTTCTGTAGATTTTGCGCTTTTTGCTGCCGAATTTGCGCAGACCGAGCGGCATCCGTCAAAATAATAGGCTTGCCAATAGGACCATTCACTCTAGACATACAACTTCATCCTCTTCCCAACTTAGCTGTTTAAAGTGAACATTCATTATTGCGGCTTGAGATACCGGTGTGCATGAGAATCCAGTAAGGTACCGGGATTGCTGCTTCCAGAACGCTTTGCATCCCGTGGTTGAATATGCGTAAAGTCGCCGGTGAACAGAGAGGCATGCGAACGAACCTCACCACTCGAGTGAAAAGGTGGATGGGCATAGTTTTGCGCTAAGTGTGAAACCTGGGCGTTTTGCCTCTTTTGAATTTGCTGAAATTGCGCGGCTCGGGCTCTATCCGTATGGGGAACACCGCCACCACCAATACCATTCACTCCGGCCATAAATTCCTCCTCTTCCTTTTTCCTCTTCCGGTCACTCGGTCGTTTTGAAAAATAAAATCCAACTTATTACTATAAAAACTTTCAACTATCCTTGATTGCCGACCTTAGGCTCTGCAAAGAAAAGATAAATCTGCTTCAAAACGCGTTGGTACCCTAGAAGGCGCTTTGCTCCCAGCTCTGTTCAGGCCATAATTTAGAAAACATTTTTCTTTTCGAAGCCAAGTCCCTAATGAAAGATCAAGCCTGTGAATACTTGGTCCCTCAATGCTGTTCCTATCCGCCTGACGGATGAGCGCTGGATTCATATTTCCGAGGAACATTGTGAATTGGCCGGATTTCGTTTGGATGTTTTGGAAACCATCTCTAAACCGGATATACTATATGCGGGTAACCAAGGAGAGCTATTGGCGCTTAAAACAATGGGCATCAACAACGATAAATGGCTTGTTGTGGTCTATCGGGAGATCAATCCTGAAGATGGGTTTATTATCACTGCATTCTTCACCAAACGACTTCAGCCTTTTACGAAAAGGAGACTCCTCTATGAGCGCCCTACCCCTTAACATTACACAGTTTTTACATTTATTACCCTCCTTGAAACAAGCCACGATGAAAACCTTGTGGCTTTCCTATGATGAAGAAGCCGATACACTCTACATCAATTTCAAAAAGCCAAGCTATGCGGATGATAGTGAACTGACGGATGACGATCTCATCATTCGATACGAAAACGGGCAGATCATCGGACTGACCATCCTAAATGCCAGTACACGCGAAACTTAATCCATAAGGAATACACATCCCATAAACAAGGGACCTCCTGCTTTGCTCCCGGGTTTGTTCAAGCCATAATAGAGCGATGCTGAGAGACCCTGAATTCAAGAAGGAGCTTGTGTGATGTCCGCCCCCATCGCCGCAGAAACCCGGTATGAAACCGTCATCGGTCTGGAAGTTCATGTTCAGCTGAGGACTCAGACCAAGCTGTTCTGCGCGTGCCCCACCCGCTTCGGAGTCGAGCAGAACCAGAACACCTGCCCAATTTGCCTGGGGATGCCGGGGGTGCTGCCTGTGTTGAACCGCAAGGCTGTAGAGTATGGCATCTTAACCGGTTTGGCTCTGAACTGTAGCATTGCCCCCCTGACCAAGTTTGACCGCAAACAGTATTTCTACCCGGATCTGCCCAAGGCCTACCAGATCTCCCAATACGATATGCCGCTGTGCCAAAACGGATACCTGGACGTTCTGGGAGGCCGTGTACGGATTCTACGGGCCCACCTGGAAGAAGATGCGGGGAAATTGGTTCATGCCGGGGCCAGTGGTCTGGCGGGGTCTACCCATAGCTTGGTAGACCTGAACCGCTCGGGCGTACCGCTCTTGGAAATCGTGAGCGAACCGGATATCCGTTCCAGCGAACAAGCCCGGGCCTATGCCGAGACGCTTCGCAATATTGTCCGTTATTTGGGTGTCTGTGACGGCAACCTGGAAGAAGGCTCGATGCGGGTGGATGTCAACGTGAGCATTCGGCCCGAAGGCAGTACCACGCTGGGCACCAAAACCGAGTTGAAAAATATGAACAGCTTCCGGGCCATCCAACGGGCGGTAGAGTATGAAGTGTCGCGCCAGATTGCCTTGGTGGAAGCAGGGGATCGCATCGTCCAGGAGAGCCGTCTGTGGAACGAGTCGACTGGCACCACCGCCTCGATGCGGAGCAAAGAGGAAGCCCACGACTACCGCTATTTTCCGGATCCGGACTTACGCCCCCTGGCCATTTCAGCGGACTGGGTGAACCGCCTAAAAGCCGCTATGCCCGAGTTGCCAACGCAACGCTTGACCCGGCTCCAGGAGCAGTTCGGTTTATCCGAATATGATGCAACCGTGTTGGTGGAGTTTAAGGAACTGGGTGATTTCTTTGATCAAGCCGTAGAGCATACCACCCAGTACAAAGCGCTGGCCAACTGGCTCATGGGCGATATCACCAGCTACCTGAAAAACGCCCACAAACGCCTGGAAGAGACCCGGCTGACACCTAACCAATTGGCCCGCATGGTGGAAATGGTCGACAAGAATGAGATCAGCTCCGCCATTGCCAAGAAACTATTGCCTGACCTGATTGAAACTGGCAAGAACCCGGCCGACCTGGTTCAAGAAAAAGGCCTTACCCAAAATTCCGATGAAGGGGCGCTTCGCCAGCTGTGTGAGCAGGTCATCGCCGAGAATGCGGATCAGGTGGCGGCATTTCGAAGCGGCAAGGAAAAGCTCTTTGGCTTCTTCGTAGGTCAGGTGATGAAGGCCTCCAAAGGCACGGCGAACCCCGAGATCATCAACCGATTGATGTTGTCCCTCTTAAAAGGCGAATAATACAAAAGGCCTACTAAGGCTTATTTTGATTCCCAGCTTTTGGCTCGGGGGTGAGTTTGACCGCCGTGCCAATCAAGAGTACTTCGGCGGCATTAGAAGTCATATTGGCTGCCACCGGCTGAATCCCCATCACGGCATCCGCTCCCAAGAGACGGGCTTGCTCTCCCAACTGCTTTAAAGCGGTTTCACCTACGCGACGAATCGCAACTTCAAACAGCTTGAGCTGTCCACCTTTCGTTACACTAATCCAGCCGGTCTTAAAATAATCCTTTAAATTTAATGCAATGACACTGGAGGTAATGAGTGGTTTTGCATACGGCTGAATATGATACCCGGGAAGCTTGCCCATAGTCGTTAATAAAACAGGTTTGTCCGGGTTGGCGTTGGCCTTAGCGGCAAAGCCAAGTCCAGCGGCCTGCTGTACCGAACCCTTCAAAATAGGAGCTGACAGGTACATCCTAACGTCCTTATATCGTCTTTTCGCCAGGCGTCGGCTCTAAGGACGGCGGCTCCGCCAAGGGATCATACGTGGACTTGAGGAACGGGGATGCCACCCCTCCCGTTTTTTCCGGTTCCAAGTTAGCAGCGGTCCCAATCACGACCACTTCAGCGGATTCGGCAGCCAGCGTGGTTGAAAACGGGCGAATCCCCACCACGGCATTGGCACCCAGTTTTCGAGCCTGATCTTCCAGTTCGCGCATGGCGGTTCGAGTCGCCTCTTCAATGACCTTTTGAAAGGGTTTAATGGCCCCCCCCACAAGATTTTTTGCTTGGGCCTGAACTTGCCGTCCGAAATTCACTGCAACAACAGACACTCCGAGAATCGGATGCTGGTAGGGTTTGACCGTATACCCCGGCAACTGGTCGAGGGTGGTCATCAAAATGGGGGGCTTTTTGTCGCCGCTTGTTTTTAGGGAATCGGTGGCCTCTGTCCCAGGTCCGTTAGGTGGACTGGCTGCACCAAATCGTAGGGGACTGACCGACAAAGCTTTCATGACAAACTCCTGGCTTGTTGTTCGGAATTGCTGTAGAAAACCCGGCCAAGCTGAAAAGTTGCGCTTATAAAACGAACGAGGATGATAGGCTCAACAGATTAAAAGGTAGAGAAGCGGCCCTTGGAATAATGAAAGCATGGCAGGATCTCCTGTATAAAAAGAATTGATACTCCTACAACGCTACTCAAACCCCAGTTTTGCGCTTCGGCAACAGATTAATCCAAGAAAAAGGCGGTGACCATTTTGCGATTGTCTTCAGCGTATTCGATGGCGCCCAACAGGGTATTGCTGGTATGGGACAGAAAAATAATAAGCTGTTGGCAGCTGTCGACAATTTCGCGGTTGCAGAGACGGCTGGCATCGGCGAGCGTCATCATATTCCACTCGGGATGCTCGAGGATATGGGGCACGCCAATCAACTGATCCTGGACGTCCGTGGGCTGGTGACCAATGGTCTGGGGCAATACCACTTGGAGTTTTTCGGGATTGGCCCGCATGGCCCCCCGGATGGCGGCCGCGTTGGTGCCGCTGGAGCCGCCGCTGGTAATCACCGTGTTGCCTTCCTTGGCCAACATGAATGCAATGGCTTCAATCAAATTCTGATGGGGCAGGGGAATATTGCGGCTGCCGATAATGGCAATCTGCTTGGCTTGCTGACGCAGGGCCAAAAGCTCCGCCGCCAGCTCATCATGCGGATCCGGGACATCTTCGTCAATCTCTTTAATCGTCAACCCCTGGGCCGGCACCCCGGAGGAAGAAGGCGGCTCATCGGCAAAAACACCCCGAATCAATTCATTCAACGCCATACATTTGTCTTTCGTTTGGTGGGTTTTCATCACGGTGGTAAGCTTTTGTACAACAGCCCCTGTCAAAGGAAACCGTTTCAAGATTATAGTATAGAAGTTGCGTGATGTGGAACGCAAATTGCTGGAGAATCCTATGACCGTGTCTTCCCCCTCGTCCCCCATTCTGGATCGTTTGACCTCGACGCAGCAGCAAGCCGTCCAACAGATTTCCGGTCCGCTCCTGGTTCTGGCCGGGGCCGGTAGTGGTAAAACCCGCGTCTTGACGCATAAAATCGCCTATATGATTGAAAGCGGCATTGCGCCCAGCCAAATTCTGGCGGTGACGTTTACCAACAAGGCGGCCCGGGAAATGACCGCGCGGTTGGAATCCCTGATTGGCAGGGCAGAGAGCGCGGGGATTTGGGTCGGCACCTTTCACAGCATCTGCGGACGGCTCCTGAGAAGGGATATCAGCCGCTACACCACGGAAACCCAGCGGCAATGGCACAGCAACTTCGTCATCTACGACGAATCCGACTCCATTTCGGCGGTCAAGGCTGCGATCCGGCAATTGGACCTGGATGAAAAGCTATACGTGCCCAAATCCATCAAGTACCAGATCAGCTCCTTGAAAAACCAGCTGATCAGCCCCTACCAATATGCCTCCCAGGCAGTAAATTTCAAGGCCGAAAAGATGGCCTGCATCTATGACGCCTACGAAGCCATCCTCGCAACCAACAATGCCCTGGACTTCGACGATTTGCTTCAGAAAGCCGTTGAAATCATGCAGCGGGACGCCATGGTGAGGGAGCGCTACTACCGGCAATTCGCCCATGTCCTGGTCGATGAGTTCCAGGATACCAACGATGCCCAATACGAACTGGTTCGCCTAATTGTGGAAGGCGATTCCGCCCAGGAACGGGGGCAGAACCGTCACGAAGGCCTCTGGAAAAATCGGAGTTTTACGGTGGTCGGTGACGTGGACCAGTCAATCTACAGCTGGCGCGGGGCCAATTTCAAAATTCTCCTGAACTTTCAAAAGGATTTCCCTGAAGCCGGCCTGGTCAAACTGGAGCACAACTACCGTTCCACCGGCAATATCCTCAGGATGGCCAACGAGATTATCGACAATAACCAGGAACGGCTCCCCAAGTCACTGATTTGCGTAAAAGGCGACGGCGAAAAAATCCACTGTTATGAGGCCAAAGACGATCGTGACGAGGCGTTCTTTGTGCTGGACCGATTCCAGCAACTCATCGAGCAGAAAGGCTACCGCCCGGGTGATTGCTGTATTCTCTACCGCACCAATTTCCAAAGCCGGATGTTTGAAGATGTCCTGATCAGCCGAGGCCTTCCCTACACGATTATTGGCGGCCTCAAGTTCTATGAACGCCGGGAAATCAAGGATCTCATCGCTTACCTGAACGTGGTGTTCAACGACCAAGATGCCTACAGCGTGAAGCGGGTTCTGCTCCTGGAGCGGGGCCTGGGCAAGGCTGCTTTGGAAAAACTCGAGGCCTACGCCCAACAGGAGGGCATGTCCCTGTACGAAGCCTTGAAGCGTTGCGATCAAGTGGAAGGGTTATCCGCGGTCGCCCGCAAAGCTGCCGGACGCTTTGTGGCCCTGATTGAAGACCTGAAGCAAAAAAACCAAACCCTGCCCCCAACCCAATTGATTCACTACCTGATTGAGGCCTCCGGTTATGTGGAAGAGCTGAAGCGGGATGACCCGCTGGATTCCGAGGGGCGGGTCCAGAATATTGAGGAATTGGTGTCCGTAACAGCCCAGTATGAGATGGAAAGCCCGGAGGCGGACCTGGGCGGCTTCCTCACCCAGATGTCTCTGCTAACGGATTTGGACTCCAGTGAAGCCCCCGAAAACAAGTTTGTGCTGATGACGATGCATGGCGCCAAGGGTCTAGAGTTCCCGGTCGTCGCGATTGTGGGGCTGGAAGAAGGACTGTTTCCCCATGCGCGGTCCCTGTCCGACAAGCCACAGATGGAAGAAGAGCGCCGCTTGATGTATGTGGCCGTGACCCGGGCGGAAGACAACCTGATTATCACTTATGCCCGGCGCCGCATGGTCTTTGGCGAGCTGAAATACGCGACCCCCAGCCGCTTTCTGAAAGAGGCCCCCTCCGAGGTGATGTCCGGCATATATACGCTGGATCAGGATGCGGTTTCACCGCGTGGCCCGCAGGACCGGTACTCCCGTGACCGGGACGACTGGTCGGACGAACCACCCTCCTGGCAGCAACGTTCTCTAGGCAAATCCGAAGCGCGCCCCACGGCACGCAAGCTGTCTGCACCCTCGTCTTCTGGGGTTTCAAGCCGAAGCCACATCCCGGCGGCGCCGGTACGATTGTTGGATGTCGGCGACCGGGTCAGTCACAGCAAGTTCGGCTTAGGAACCATTGACCAGGTGATTGGTGAAGGTGAAAAGGCCGTTTACAGCGTGAAGTTCGACACGATTGCCGGCAAGAAGCTGCTCGACCCCAAGTTCGCCAAATTGGATCCTATTTAGAGTACTGATCAACGAAATCTGTAATCCCATCATTGTGAGGTTCTAAGGTTAATTTTGCCAGGGGGATTTGAAGCCCTGTATTTAATTCTACAAAAGAGCTCAACTTATCAAAACCAACATGTATCATTCCCGTTTGCGGATTTGGAAGAATCCGAAAGTTTTGCATCGGATTCCCTACCGTATCTGAAGGCACGATCGCCCTATAGTATAAAGCTGGCGCCCATCTCGCCTGGTGCTCTGTCATAGTGGCAAAGGCGGGGGCTTTGCCGGTGAGGGACGAGGCGGCTTGTATCCGAATAGCAGATAAACCAACGGTGTTCATGGGATAAACTCCTTTTTCGATTCGATACCGTCAATCGGGCATTGATCGGCAGCGTTGTGGGCTGTGTTTCATTCAAACCCAAACAGACTTAAAATTGCGGTCACTGTTCTTGAGAACAGTGGCCGGCAAGAAGCTGCTCGACCCCAAGTTCGCCAAATTGGATCCTATTTAGAATAATGAACCTCATAAGAAACGCCCGGCATGGGGCTTAAGGACATATTGCTCAGCGGTAGATCCCACTCATCTGTCAGTGCAATGCATGTCCCCACCGGAGTCTCTGTCAGGGACATCTTACCTGTCTTTGGATTTGCTTTGATTTCCAAGTTAAGGTCTCCTAGGAAAGCAAGGTAGTATACGGTTTTCGCACGTAGAGCTTCTTCTTTGGTAATAGCGGCAAAGGCGGGGGCTTTGCCGGTGAGGGACGAGGCGGCTTGTATCCGAATAGCAGATAAACCAACGGTGTTCATGAGACAGACTCCTTTTTCGATTCGATGCCGTCAACCTGACTTCGACTGGCGGCGTGGACGTGTTTAATTCAAATCCAAACAGACTTCAAATTGCGGCTACTGTTATTCGAAACAATAGCCGGCAAGAAGCTGTTGGATCCTATTTAGAATAATGAACCTCATAAGAAACATCGGGCAGAGGGCTCAAGGACATTTGGCTCAGCGGTAAATCCCACTCATCTGTCAAGGCAATGCATGTCCCCGCAAAAGGAGTCTCTATCAGGGACATATTGCCTGTCTCTGGATTTGCTCTGATTTCAAAGTTGAGTTCTGGTAGCAAAGCATTGTGGTATACAATTTTCGCCCTAAGAGCTTCTTCTTCAGTAATAGCAGAAAAGGTAGGGACTTTATGGGTGCGGGATAAAGGAACTTGTGCCCGAATCGGGGCAAATGCCACGGTGTGCATAAAAAACTCCTTTTGTATTCGGTTCTAGAGTTGGCAAACTGAATATTACTTGGCGCTACGATCCTGATAGACAACACCGGGTTGGGGTGTCAGATTGCAATGATTGAGCGGCCAGTAACACCTGGGATTTTCCGTTTCGACACAGGGGGGCAGATGCTTAATATCTTGGATTATATACTGATCGCTGCCCGGCTTTTTGAGGATCGCCAGATGCGTATTTCCGTGATCAAGATAAATTACCCTCGTATCAGGCCTCTGAACCTCTTCAACAGACACAGCCGCAAAAGTGAGGGCTTTGCGTGTAAGGGACGAGGCGGCTTGTATCCGAATAGCAGATAAACCAACGGTGTTCATGGGACAGACTCCTTTTTCGATTCGATGCCGTCAACCTGACTTCGACTGGCGGCGTGGACTGTGCTTAATTCAAACCCAAACAGAATCAAAATTGCGGCCACTGCTCTTGGGAACAGTGGCCGGCAAGAAGCTGCTACGCCAAATTGGAAGCGATTTAGGCAGAATAAACCTCTTGATACTCCTCAGGAGTCAATTGAGGCTCCAGATCCAAGTCCTCTAATGGCCAGGCCCAGCCCCCTTGTATAAGGATGCAAAGACCCGAACCCTTTACAGGACTCACCGTCATGCTACTTTTCTCCTGTGGAATAGAAATTTTTAAGTTCAGGAGATCAGAATGATAATAGACCGTCTTGGCCTGATCAGCCTGTTCTTTTGAAATTGCCGCAAAAGTGGGAGTCCTATTTCGTTTTACGGCACCTACAGTTTGTATCCGAACCGGAGATAAATTCATCGCATGCATAAAATAATTCCTTAAATTACAACCCACATAATTTGAATCCGCCTCTTCGGATTTGATTCATTTAAACCCAGAGGCAGGATAAAATTGCGTCAGCTGTATTTGCTAACGAATCTCCTTCACAAATTTCCCAACCGAATCGCACCCAAGCCCAAATTTAAGACTCTTCTTCGATGCTGGCATAACGCTCTTCATAGGAGACGCCGAGGCGAGGCTCCAAATCCCAAAAGCGCAGTTCGGAGGTTTTTCCATTCATAATCTTGATGCACGGCCGTCCAAGCGTATCCTTATATACTTTTATGCCCGCCTCCTGCGAAACGGGAAGGAGTTTTATATTAATAACAGGACTATGCAAGTACAGTACCTTAGCCGTCCGGACCTGTTCCGGTGTGACGTCGCCAAAGACAAGGCCCCTTTGCACCGCGAAACCCCCAAAAGCATTGCGGGAAGATAAAGTGACTGGGTTCATAGAAAATTTGTCTCTCGTGAAACGACCTATTTATTTCTTTAAACTCAGAGGCAGGCTTGAAATTGCGTCAGGTTTTTCCTCTCCGGCAAGAATCCTAAAGAGAATACTGTATCTCGTAGTTTTCGACTTCTGCTCGCGGCTTAAGCTCCAAGCGTTCTAACGGCCATACCCCGTTACGAACAGGGACGACAAGCTCTCCACTTCTCTCCTGGACCGTTATTCTCCCGCTATTACCCGGCAGAATCTGCCGTCCCTGAATATCTCCCCGCTTTCCTTCCAGATGCACATACAACACAGGAGCCCCTTCAGCCTGTGCCTGAGAAACCTCTCCAAAAACCGGCGACGGTCGTTTCACAGCCTGTCTTGAATAGGCATACCCATATCTCAAGCCCACTTGCATCATAGAAAGTCTTTCCCTTCCGCTCTCTTCAGCCCAACCATGTTTATATTAGCCATGGTGATATAAATTCCAACCCGAATGCAAGTAAAGAAAAATCAAAGCTTTCAGTCAGGCTTACCCTAACTGTTTTTCCAGGGCGGTATCGGAATAGTCCGGTGGATAGCCTGTATAGCAGGGAATGGGGGTAAACCCGTTTTTCAAATACAGCTGAATAGCCTCCGCGAGATTTGAATGGGTCTCCAGACAAATGCGACGATACCCCCGCTCCTCGGCAAATTGGCAGACCGCTTCAAGCATTCGGCGGCCCAACCCCAGGCCCCGACAGTCCGGTAAGAGATAGAATCGGCGTAACTCCGCCGTGTCTTCAGCGTGGCGAGCAAGGGCAAACGACCCCACAGGGCGATGTTCATCGTCCTCCTCGATTTCAACGACCCAGAACCCATTGTCCGGGGCAGGGTAGAACGTTGCAAGATCCTGTAGATCGCGGTCGCGTCCTTCCGGCTCGTAGGTAAAGCCGTATTCCGTCACAGTGTCTCGAACCAGGGCCTGAATGAAGGGCGCATCCGCCATGGTGGCTTCGCGAAAGCGGGCTATAGACGGAGGAAGCTGAAGAAAAGGCATTGATCGTATCTATTCTCTATCGTTCTCTAATCAAATCACAACCGCTTAGTACTGAGAATATCGAATCTGGTACTCTTTACCCGGTGTTGGCTGAAGAGATAAATCTTTTAACAGCCATTCCCCACCATTGGTAAGGACCACACAATTTTTCCAATCCCCTATGGGTTCAATATGATCCAGGCCGGGACGGGGATGAATTTCCAGAAAGATTTCACGCCCGGTGTAATAGACTACTTTTGCATTCCGAACCTGCTTTTCGGTTAAGGCAGAAAATGTCGGCTCCGCCGTGCGTTTTTGCAAGGAGACACCACCATACGAACAAACCGCAGATAAACCAACGCGATGCATTTTAAATGTTCCTTTCAATTTGGCTTAACAGAGGGGGAGAGTTATCCCATAAAAATTGACAGAGAGGAAGACAAAAGCGAGGAGAATCCAAATGTCTACCCTCTCCCAAGGCGCTTCCAATTGTCATCCAGATCTCGCTGAATTGCCCCCCCAAAGATCATCGGTTTGTTCTGGTTTTCTACTACCTGTTTGAAGTTTTTGTGCTATTGTCGGTGGGATTCTTCTCCGGACACTGTCTCGATCCAGTTCATGAAACCAGCAATCCAAGTCAACAGGCCCCTTAGCCCATGGCACATTCTTGATACTTATGGAAGTCAATCTACCACTGACAATCCGATCTAAAGTCTCTCGGGCCCATTTTGAATCTTGGGTTTCCTGCCCAGCTTTTTCTTCCTCCGTTCCAATAAACGTAAGCAAGTCTTCGGCAAATTGTCTGCCATTCAATTCCAAGGTCTCCGGGTCAAACTTCTTGCCGGATCCCTGGTCGTTATTTCTCTTAAAGAGCGCCGTAAAGTGAACATCCGCCTGCTGTGGCGACCGAAAAGACGACTGACGGGAAGCAAAAGTGTACGACCTAATTTGCATTATCAATTTCCTTTTATTCATTTGTTCCAACGCAAACAGCTGAAACTTCAAATTTATTATCAATGTCTCAATGAACTCAAAAGGAAATTTAAAATTGCCTAACAATGAGCGCACTTCTCTCTAAAAAAATTACAAGCAAATTGCAAAGCTAGAGTTATGAAATTTCGAAAGAGGCAATTTTCTGTCTTCAGATTTTTACTATTGAAAGAGAAATATGCCCCACTTCTCGATTCAAAAAGCCGTATCCTCAATATGATAAAAGAAAGCAGCTTTATGATAACGCTTCAAAATAAAGTTTCCACCCTAAAAATCCAGCCGCTCCAGAAGGCTAACCCCTTGGTTTTTGGAATCAAGACTAACTTACCCCAAGAATACAGCACCTTTATAACAATTCGGTTCGATGATACCCGGAATGAATATGAACTTAAAAGTGCTGCCCAACAGCAGGCCGACGCTATAAGGTTATATGATACTAATATTGTTAGAATTAATCCCCATATGTTTGATTATAGTGGTAAGAGAATTGGCTTCCATATTATTCATCATCCAAATTTACAGCCTGAGATTTTAGCCGCAGGGATTGCCAAGGTTTTTGGCGGACGACTAGGCGACGATGTTGTTTTGAATAGCTCTAATCTTGTCGAACGGGGTGCTTTGTAACCTTAAACCCCAAGTACTTTCGAAAATATCCCCAGGAATTCCTCGTTCTGACGGGCGGGGATGGAATGGGGCGTAATAGCCAGGTAGCAAAGCTCAAAGGGCGGGGAAAACAAGCGGCGAAGCTCGGCTTCGTCGGTTTTGTAGGGCGGGCCACCCATCTCATGGTGCGCCCAGAATAGCCCGATTAAAACGCCCCCGGGCTTCAGAAGACGAGCGGAAGCCTCGACATAAGCCGCACGCTGGTTGGGCCGGATGGCACAAAAACAGGTGTGCTCCAGAACATAATCGAACAGGCCGGCTGTTTCCGGCGGAAGGTTGAATAAATCAGCTTCCACAAAGCGGGCGCCGGTGTCTCCGTACAACTGCGTGGCCTGTGCCACCGCTTCCGGGACAAAATCGAAGCCGGTGACATCAAAGCCTTGCCGGGCAAAGAAAGCTGCGTCATTACCGTAGCCGCTACCCAAAACCGCCATCTTTCCGGGAGGGAGAACAATGCCCTCCGGCGGAGACTGAAGCAGCTGAACGAACGGCGGAGCCGGTTCAGCCAAATCCCAGGGGATGCTACCGGTTTTATACCGGGATTGCCAGAACAACGGATTATCGCTGGTTAAAGCTTCGCTCATTGTCAGGAAGATCCTCCCAGAGTATCGCAAAGGATACCCACCTCGCAGGCATGCCAACTGAATTGTAATTAAAGAATATTCTTTACGGGGAAGAAGGGGCTCGGTCTTCGTTGTGGCGACGGAAATCTCCGCCACCGCCTGCCGCATGGGCCAATGCCATCCGGGTTTCTTCCTCGCTGAGCGGGTGGAAGCTGAGGCTGATCCGGCGTTCTTCCGGGTTAAACTTGACGATGTAGGTACCAATCTTGTCGCCCACGTTCACTTGCTGACCGGTACTGCTTTGGTACTCGGTAATATCACGGCTGGGCAACAGGGCTTCCACACCGGGGTACACTTCAACGAAGGCGCCGAAATGCTTGATCCGGGTAACCGTGCCTTCCACCTTCTCGTTAAGGGAGAGAATCTTGACGACTTCCACCCACGGATCGGGGAACTGGCTCTTGATGCTGAGGCTGATGCGCTGTTTTTCCTGGTCGATGCCGATGACTTCAACCTTAACCTTCTCGCCGATACTAAGGATATCGGAGGGGTGTTCCACCCAGCGCCAGGACATCTGCGACAGCGGCAACAGACCGTCTACGCCACCCAGATCAATGAAGGCCCCGAAGTCGGTGAGGCGGACCACTTCGCCTTCGACCATATCGCCCAGGTGCAGGTCGGCAAAGAGCTCTTTGCGCTGCTCGGCCAGTTGCTCGGCCATGACCTTGCGGTGGGACAGAATAATATTGTTACGCTGCTGATCGAGGCTGAGGATTTTGAACGGGAGGGTTTGACCCACCAGTTCTTCCAGCGAAGAGCGGACCCGCAGGTGGCTGGACGGTACGAAACCGCGAAGCCCGATGACATCGATCAAGAGACCACCTTTGACTACGGACGTGACCGTACATTCAATGACGGCATCCTTGTTGACCAATTCCTGGAGCTCGTTCCAGCTTTGCGCCGTAAAGACCCGACGTCGGGACAAGGTCAGCTGGCCATCCTCATTCTCTTCCCGAAGGATGAAGAACTCCATATCGTCGCCCGGCTTGAGGGCCGCAGCGGGATCTGCAATATGGCCGATTTCCTTGCTGGGTAAGAACGCGGAGGTTTTCGCTCCAATGTCCACCAGGGCGCCGTTAGGCTCCATGGAAACGATCGTTCCCTTAACGATATCGCCTTTTTTGAAGTTATAATCGTACTTCCCTAGAAGCAGGCGCTCGAATTCGTTTCGTTGTTCGGGGGAAACGTTCTCTTCCACGTTTCTGACTTGTTTACCCTTGGGGGACATAGGGTTGGGCTATCCTCCTGACCAGACAAAATTCTTTAGCTCGTATGGATTCTTAAGAATAGTTCAACCCAAACAATTTAGCAATACATAGCGCCTCAATCAACCATCTGTTGGAGGACAAAGGCAGCCTTCAGTTTTGAAAGGGCTCGTTTTTCCGTCTGCCGGATGCATTCGCGGGTGACCCCATACTGGGAACCGAGTCTCTCCAGCGTCCATTTCTGAAACGAATCGGTTTCGGATAGCATACCGAAGCGCTTTTTCAGAATCTCGGATTCACGCGTATCCAGCGACTGGTTAATGGCCATCAGCAGAAAGGTCTTGCAATCGCGGTTGAACAACGTATCCTCGATGGCCGGCGTATCCCCGGGAATCACATCGGCGAGCTTCTGCTGGGTTTCATCCGCCCCGGACACTTCTGCCTCGAGACTCAAAGGCTTCTGGGCAATGCGCATCAGATGGCTGACCTTTTTGGGAGACATCTTCAGGGCTTTTGCCAACTCTGCCTCGGACATAGGCTTCTGCCCATTTTCCTTCTCTTCGTCCATCAGCTTGCGAAGCTTGGTAATGGCATCAATCACATGGCCCGGCAGGCGAATCGGCCGGTCGTGCTCGGAAAACGCCTGGAGCACGGCCTGGCGAATCCACCACGTGGCATAGGTGGAAAACCGATAGCCCAGGCGCCAGTTGTACTTTTCCACTGCCCGAATCAGACCGACATTGCCTTCCTGGATGAGATCCAGAAACGACAGCCCTGGGCGGCCGGCATATTTTTTCGCGATGCTGACGACCAGACGAAGGTTGGCGGTAATTAACCGTTCCTTGGCCATCCGATCACCGGCCTCGATGCGGCGGGCCAAATCAAACTCTTCCTCACGGGTCAACAAACGGGTCTTGCGGTTCAGGCGCTGAAGATACCGATCGGTCCAATCCGATTCATCGCGATACGTGGGTTTGGGATCTTCGGCTTCTTCGTGATCGACCTCAGGAGAGACAGGCTGTAAGGCAAATGCGGGCGTTTCATCCATATCAAGGGTCAGGGTCATCTCTTCTCATTTCCTTCTGGCTGACAACACAAAACGAGGGGAAGGCCAAAAACAAAGCTTGGCCTTGCGAAGCATCTGTTTAAATCCGAAAAAAGATAAATCGAAGGGGACGAACGTGCTTTCGGGGCACTTAGGATTTACGCAAAAACGAAACCCGGGGACCCGAAACAAGAACGGGGAGTTTCAATGCGGAGACGGCGAAGACTGGAGGAACAACCCACTCTCTAACGTGACAGGCCTCGCTGTCCGGATCGAAACCCGACGAATACGACGATAAACAACCGATACGAGAACTTGCGAGAATTCATTTTTACTATGATTCATTTCTTTTTAAAAATCCATATCAAAAGAGATACTTGTTAATATTTTTTTACAATACGTTTAACCGAGAGACGTTTGTGGTAGCTGTATGTGTGTATTCGACGAGAGAATCTTTCGCTTTAAAATTAGCCAAAAGACCTTCTCCTGAGCGACTTTATGGAAACATTTAAACTTTCTGGAATCGGGGTCAGAACGGTTATCCCCCCTATTTCTATATGCGCTCCACTTCAAACTCTCCCATTCCAGATGAAGAGTCTAAAGTGCTTGTCTCAAGAGTCTTATCACATCGACAGCAAAAGGGAGCGTATTCTTGACCGGAAGGATACGGTCAAGAAGAATCTGCTTGTCTTTTGAAGACAGCTTGGCAACCACCGCATCCATATAGTCCGCAAGATTTTTTCTATCCTCGCGTAAGGGCGGAACATCTCGGGCAGCGGCACACCACAACGGCTCTTGGGCAAGCCTATCGAGAATCGTTTCCCCCTTTGCTGTGCCAAAGGAAACCGCCTTTCCTTGACCGTATCGAACGGTAGAATAAAAAATCCTTTCCAATTGGGCTCCAAGTCTTCAGTCGAATCGTGTAAACCTGTATGGGATTTAAACCCCCTCACCTTAAAAATTGCGCTTTTATGCTTTTCAAATTCTTCAGTCTCTAGTAATGGAAATACGGCAAGCTTCTTCTATCCAATAGGCCCTTTTTTCCAGGTTTCCGCCAATAGATAGAACGAGTGCCTGGAAAATTCACTAGCATCAAAATCAATAAGTTTGTTTTTATGCTTATACATCCTAATAGAAGAGAAGTGTAGGGAGGTTGCGTATGACTTATATGATTGATGGTGAAAGAGGTCCGTATTCCGTAGAAGAGGATGGCGGGTATGGCAAAAATGCGGCCTGCAACTTGATCAATATCCAGGAACAAGCGTTTAAGGCTCTAGAACAGGGTAACCCGAAACCCATTAACCAGCTTCGGCAAAGTATTATTCGCTATAGCGCTCCCAACAAACTTGCCTACAACGATGTGTTTGCCTTCGTTCAACAACAGATTCACTATTTCAACCCGAACAATCCCTCAGGTACGCTTAATCTAGATGCATTGACCCGGATTTTCCTGGGGAACCAGGAACTCGCCCGGCAATATCTCTTAGTGGTGGACCGAAATGCCGATGGCGAAATCGACGCCGTGGACTACAGCGCCTTTATCCTCTTCTGCGACGATGCCAGCAACCTGATTGCCGATACCATGCTGGCCTACAGCAATTCCAACGAAGAAGCCCTGTTTGATGACGCGGCAAAAGAAGAATTAAACTGGGTCGCCTCCTGGATACGCACCCAGTATCCGACCGAAGCCAACGGCCAGATTACCCCCCTGGCCAGCGCCGCCGCCGACCTTGCAGTTTTGAATTTCCCGATCTTTGTGGGTGTAACCTTGGACGCCATCCGGGAGCAATTGAAACTTTCCGAACGGTATCAAGCCTTCCAGGCCGCCTAAAAAGGCTTCAACACCCTCATCTTGTCCTACTTTACTCCTACCCTTATGCCTCTCTCCAATGGGGAGCAGCGGTATTGCGAGTCAAGAGGAGAGGCAAGAACGCTTAACCCAACAAACAAAGGGGAGCACAGATTTCAAACGTGCTCCCTCTTAACCAGCGGATTCATCTATACAAAACCTCTCAAACTGGGGATATACCCGCCAGTTTGTTACAACATTGCAATATTGTGGATGGGTTAGGAAGGCTTTATGGTATAAACCCCTTTGGTAAAAATAAAGTACCCGCGCAAGTGCTTTATTTTCCAAAGAGCGTATACGTTTCTACTATTTGTATAGTGATAATCAAGTACAATAGGAGATTACTGTAATGAACGTAGCAGGTATTCAAGTTAAATCCCATGTCAAAGCCCAAGGCGCTCAAGTTAAAGCGCAAGGTGCTCAAGGTGTGAAAGCCCAAGGCGCCAAGTAACTTCTGCTTTTCTCTTGACTGACGTTTTCCCCTTGACTCAAGACTGAACGCTCAGTCGGAAAGCATCTGCAAACAAACAGCCTCTCCCTCACCGGAGAGGCTGTTTTTGGTTCATCTTCCCTAAAATCTGCCGACATGGGCAGGCCTGAGGGCAAGCGGTTGAAATTGCCCTATATCGCCCAAATCTGCCCGATTTCGGGGTATGAGCGAGCTTCACACTGGCTAGCCCGGATACCTAATGACATGACCAGACTCCTGCACCTATAGTAAAAGCACTTTTTCACCACCAAAACCAATTATCCTACCCCCAGGAAGCACACCGGAAAGATCGGCCAGGCGTAATTCCGGTTGCTATGTGCTTTGGGATCTTTCCCTGCAAATCATTGTTACTTTCTCACCAACTTAACAAATCAACGCTCCCTCTCCAGAAGTAAGTACAAAGCCGATCAAAAACGACAGAAAAGAGGAGGATTCTTGCAATGACGACATCGCAATGGGTAAAACGAAGTCTCAGTGGCGCAACGGCTGCGTTACTGCTCTCCGGCTCGCTGGTACCGCTGGCCTTTGCGGAAACCATGAGCCCGTCAGGCACCCAATTAAACCAAAGTGTCTATACCAACGGCACCTCCATGCAAAGTGAAACGACGCTTTCCTCACCGGGTGCCTATGTTCTGCCGAGCGGTACATCCCTCACCCTGCGACCGGTGAGTATGTCGACCCTCAACACGGGGGACAACTTTACCGCAACCGTGGCAAGCCCCGTCCAAAGCCAGGGTGTTACCGTCATTCCGGCCGGAAGCCAGGTAAACGGTACCGTGGTGGGCGTTAATAGCGTCGCCAATACTGCGGATATCCAATTTCAACAGATCACCACCAGTAACGGCCAAACGGTCCCGATTCAATCGCATGCGACGGTGAACCGGCTGATTGGCAGCGTACAACAGCAGGCCATTGCCGCCAATACCACGTCACAAAACGGTGTCTACAGGGCCGGCAGCTACTTCCCCCATGTCATTATCGGACGTGAAGGGGCCAGCCCCGGTGCGAAAATTGTGGGCGGCACCGTGGGCGGCGCGGCCTTTGGGGCCGCGACCGGCGCATTGGGTGGTGTGATTATCCCAGCTGTATATCGGCATGACGTGAACTTTAGCGAAGGAACCGGTGCCCTTCGGGGTGCAGCTTGGGGGGCTGCCGTTGGTAGCGGCCTGGGCCTCATCAGTGGCCTGATTGCCGCCGCCTCGGACAGACGGTCTTCCGTGGCAACAACCACGACAAGCGTATCTTCCACGCGTCCTGTCACCAACATCACGACCGGTGCGCTAGAAGAAGTTCCGGTCGGTTACACTGCAAGCGGTGGTGCTGCAGGGACAAATCTCTTCACAATTACGCTGGAGCAGCCGGCAACCGTCATGCCCTAGCACAACACCCCTTCCGGGAGACGGAAGCCAACCCTTACGGAAAGCACCTTGTTTCCAGCAGATCCCCAAGCAAGGTGCTTTCCTTGTCCCCCGGAAAGAGATCTGTTAGCCGCCTTTTTCATTTTCGGAAGGCCCAACCCGGAGGATTCCCCACTTATGCGAAACCGTCTTTTGGCCCAAGCCCTCTCGATTTCCACTGCAAGTGTCTTGACCTTGAGCATGGCTTTTCCGCTCGATGCCTTTGCCAAGCAGCATAAGCCCCATGTCAAAACCAGTCATCCTGCTCCGGCACAAGACACCCTGCTTCAAGGCCATGTTCAATCTGAGAAGCAAAGCGTTCTCCTTCCCGCAGATACCGTGGTCACCATGCGGCTGGATACTGAATTGAGTGCCCGTAAAAGCCAGTTGGGCCAGGAAGTTCATGGCACCGTGATGGAGCCTGTCTACTTGGGGCCTTACTTGGCGGTTCCCAAGAACGCCATGTTAACGGGGCAAATCACTGACATCAACCCCAAGCTGGACAAGCTTGGGCGCAATCCTTACCTGGTGGTACTTTTTAACCAGATTCAGGAGCCTTCGGACCCGTCGGTCGTTTACCCTTTCCATGCCAAGCTCATTGCTTACAAAACCGGACTTCGCAAACATGAATACGTCTGGCGTCTTCCCGAAAAAGGCGATCGAGGCCGGGCCGCGGTTAAAAATACCGTCGCCGGGGCAGCGTCCGGTTTTCTCATTAATCCGGTTTTCGGTCCTGTCATCGGCGGTGGTGCCGGCCTTTTTAAATCCACCGTGGTGGACCGCTTCGCCCGCCGTGGTGATGTCCGCCTCAAACAGGGCCAGGTGATGTCCATCGCCGTTGACCAACCCGTCAACCTGCCTTTACCCGGTTCAACACCTGTTGCCGTCTCCCAGTTCCAGGAATAAAGGCTTTCATTTTGAGGGCGCTGTCCCCAGTATAACAGCCCCTTTATGCCTCGGACTGGCAGGATCACAAGGGTTTTTTGGCAGGGAGGCCGGGTTTCCGCGGATAAAGGACAGGAGTTAGGCCTGTTTTACGAAACACGACCAGACGATGATGGCCTAGATCAGGAATGTCTGGCGTAAAAGTCGCTTCGTGAGTTGCACCCAGGAGAGACAAGGCCTTATTGCATGCCTGGAGTTCGGACTCCAGGGTATTTTGGGTTTTCATGGCAATAAAGTGACCGCCAGGTTTAACAAAGGGCAGACAGAGCTCCAATAAGGTGGGTAAACTGGCCACCGCGCGGGCTGTGGCAACATCAAACTGCTCTCGGTACGTCGGTTGATGGGCCAAGGTTTCGCTGCGGTCCGGAATCGCCTCGAAGTGCGGGAGCTCCAACACCTGAGCAGCCTGGAGCATAAAGTCCGCCTTTTTGCGGAGGGATTCCACGGCCACTACTCGGTGACTGGGGTGCAAGAGGGCAATAGGGAGGGCAGGAAAACCGGCGCCGCTGCCGATATCAATCCAGGATGAGGGGGAGCTTTGCAGGGGCACGGTTAAGATCGACAGGGAATCCAGAAGATGGCGGGTGCAGAAGTCGCCAAGATCCGTAATCCGGGTTAGATTTGTTTGTTGGTTGGCAGTCACCACCAGGGCATAGAGTTTTTCGAAACCCGCCAGCTGTTCCGGCGTAAGTGCTTTTCCCAGGAATTGCCCTGCCGCCGCTTGAAATGCAAGCCAATGGTCTTTCGTATCCATAGTAAAATCATTGTAGCGTAGTCTACCAGGCGCCAAAGGCTCCCACCGAATACGATGACCGCTTCGGCCTTATGCTTCATTCCTCCACCGGTTCTGCAACGGTTGATTACCGGGCAGTTCGTGCCCCAGCGCCAGCAGGTCAAATCCTACCCCTTGCGGGACAGAAGAAATCGGCTTTCGGCGCTGAATGTTCTTCGCAAAATCCTGCGCTATGAACCCCTGGTGTTTTCCACCCATACCCCAAGGATTATCGAGGCAGCAAAAGCGCTCAATACTCCAGATTGTAATGTCTGCCTGATTAGCGGTCCAAACGGCCGTGGCAAAACGGCCTTTGCCCGGGCTCTCACCGAAATGATGGCCGAACCCACCCAGCTCTTGTGGTTTGATGTTTCACGACATACGGATTATGAGGATATTATCCAGTTTCTGGTGGAGTATCTGACGTATTTGTGCGGCCTCCTGGGATTGGGGGCCCGCCTACCAAAAACGCAGAACCCAATTGAAACGTTGGAGAACCTGCTGGGACAGGCCAGCCATATCCCGTTTCTGGTGGTATTGGACAACATCGAGTTCCTGGTGGCACCGAACCAGACGTTTCGGGCCCGGCAGTTTCGAGATGCCCTGCAGTTTTTACTCTCATTTCCCAACGTAAAACTGATGCTGATGGGGCAACAGTTGGCCCCTACCGAACTCCGGCTGCTGTCGGAGAATCCCTTTACCCTTACGCTGCCAACCCTGTCGGTCGAGCAAAGTCGTATGGTTCTAAATGCTCTGATGCCGGAAGTCCTGGGTGTCCCGGAAGGGCTTGAAGCGGCATCGACGTTTTTCCAGGGCGAGCCCTATCGGCTCAACCTCTGGGCACGACTTCGACATTCGCGGTCTCCGGAGACATCATCGCCTCCGATGGCCGGCCATCCCGATGCATGGCTTCTGGGTCGGGTGTTGGAACGCCTCTCCCCCGAGGAGAAAACCGTCCTCCACCTATTGTCCTTCCTCCGGCATGGGCTGTCCCTGTCGGGTATCCGCCACTTGATAAAGGCTTATGATCCGAATTTGGCAACATTTGACCTGCTTTCCCCGGAACACACGCCGTTACGATGGCTATTGAAGAAGGTCTATCCCCCACAATTGGTGCTCAGCCGCTTACGGGCCCGCCTGGAAGAAGCAGGCAGTGTCCTTCCGATGGAAGGCTGCTACCAGGTCATTGAGGCTTTCCAAAACAACATTGCCATGTCGGTTCCTCAGGCGGAGCAAAGCCGTATCCACGAGGTGCTCCAGGCGTTTTATCTTTCGGAATCCGAAAGACACCTTTCGGAGCGCTTCTATGCCGTCAAATCTCCATACCTCACCCTGGAGGCTCAATATCACGCCAGCCGGTTACGTCAAGTTACGTCTACGCCGGAGCCGATACCCCAAACAGAAGTTCCTGTGAGGCCCAGAATAGGCCCCGAGCACAAACTTTCATCGGTTCCAGAACCGCGCCTTAATGCGCCAAGGCCGAAGCACGCGAGCCCAATACGGATTCAACGGCGATTACCCGAAGAGGCAGTGGAAGTCCGCCTGAATGACACCGACTTGCAAAAACTGGCCCGGTACATCACGCCTGCCGCCGAAGGCTCAACCACGCCAGCATCCGTAGAGGCTATGGCGTCTGCAACCGGGGCATCGTCTCCAGAACCGCCCCCGGAAAAAGGGCATGAGCCCCTTCAGCTTCTCATCGAATTGCTTCAGGCGCCCTTTCAATCCGACACCCTAGCCGCAATCGAAGAGGCGTTGGCCACAGCCCTCCCAGAAGCAACGCTTCCAAAAGGGTCGACTTCGGAAGATGTTTTCAAATCCGTTCTTCGGCTGGGAGAAGAACGCCACCATCCGCTGCTTCAAGTCTTGGCGCACCGGGCGCTGGCCCAGCACCTTAAGCGCCAGTACCACTACCAGGACGCCCTGATTCATCTGAAGGCCATGGCGCACCTGTTTGAAACCACGCCTCTTGATCCGGCCCATACGGAGCTCCTGGCGGAGTCCTACCGGGAGCGGGCGGAGATTGCCGCTTTTTACGGGGACACTACCACTGCTCAGGCCGCTTATGAGCACAGTCTCCGGCTGGGTGGGCTAACACCGGAAGCCCAGTCCGACAGCCACTTAAAACTAGCCGAACTCTTTGAGCAGGCCCAGTTACCGGATGAAGCCATCGCCCACTATCGCGAAAGTATTCGCAGCAGCAGAAAGGCGGGTTTGTCCGGACTTCCGGCATTGTTTCAACTGGGCAGTCTCTATTTCGGCCTGGGGAACCTTCGCCGGGCCCATTTAATGCTGCGCCTTGCATACCGTACCGCAAGCGCACTGGAAGACGCCAAGCTAGCGTTTCACAGCCTTCTATCCTTGTCGGAACTGGCGATGACCCGAGAAAATAGTCCGGCGGCGGAACGCTATGCCCAACAGGCCCTGGAAAAAGCCATGACACTTCTCGACAAAACCGATTGCGCTTCCGCCTATGTCCAGCTGGGAGACTTGGCTCAACGCCAAACCGCTTGGCAAAAAGCCGACCAATACTATGCCGCGGCGGAAACCATCGCCCAACAGGAATTATCCACGGAAAGCACCCGTTGGATCCGTCAAAAACGTGATGCCCTGAAGGAGTTTCTCTCATGACGACCCTATCCAAGACCCAAGCCCTGTTTGAGCTGCTGCAACAGCTGTCGTTTCAAACCGGGCAATTTACCCTGTCCTCCGGGAAAACCTCGACCTATTACCTGGATGGCCGGATGACAACCCTAAGCGCGGAAGGTTCCCGGCTCATCGGGGAAATCCTGTACGAGTGGATTCTACCGTTGAACGTGGATGCCATTGGCGGCTTGACCCTGGGTGCCGATCCGATTGTTACGGCAATCTCCCTGACAAGTGCGCTGAAAGGCAACCCCATCAACGGCTTTCTGGTCCGCAAAGATGCCAAGGGCCATGGTACAAAGCGCCGGGTGGAAGGCCATTTGCCGCCCCGGGGGCGCGTGGTTCTGGTCGAAGACGTGATGACCACCGGCGGCTCGTTTCTACAAGCCGTAGATGCCGTTCGGGAGCAGGCCCCCGAGGTTGAAATCGTTCAACTGATTGCGTTGGTAGACCGACAGGAAGGGGGGCGAGAAGCCCTCAGCTCGCTTCAAATTCCGATTCGCACGGGATTTGATATTGCTGCATTTCTGGCGGCAAATGCTTGCGCCAGTCCGCATCCAGCGTGCTGAAAAAACGGTGGGCGGCGATCACATCGTCATAATCCACGGGGGAAAACTGCGCCAGACGATCAAACTCTTCAGGGGACAGCTCCGGATCCAGGAGGGTCAGTTCTTCTTCGGCATCCTCAGCTTCAGATGAGCACTCGATGCCCACTAGAGCCACGCCCATCGGGCGTGTACAGCGCAGGCACTCCACATTGACCACATAAACGTCCTCCTCCTGGCGAATCAGCTCAATGCCATCCGGCTCCAGGTGGTGAGAACAAAAGGTACAGCGCATCCGGCTAAAAAAACGCTGAATAATCTCGAAGTGGTTCATGGGCTCCTCGCTACTTGCCCATTATAAAACATTTCGAGTTTTTCGTAAAACCTTATAAGTCAAAACACATACTGGAAAAGACTTTTCGAGTCCCCTCAAGATTTGTTTCCTCCTACAGCATAGTATTGCCAAGAAGAAATATCTGTTACTCTCGCATGACCTACTTTCACGCCGCATCGGCTCTTATCTGCACTATTTTCCTCTTTTGTAACAAACCGCTTCTGTGGCTCTTCGGACGCCACCCATGACCCAAGTCCCTGTCTTATTAACAACCCCATGGAATTAGCCGCTGTAGAGAATCAGAAGCCCCTTTCAATACGTTACACTGTGCAACGTCGGAAAGAAAAACAGAATCCGACAAGACAAGTAGATACATCTAAATATTTGAAGAAGAGGAGGTTTGTGATGTCAACACAAGGCAGTAGCAGAATGGTAGACAGCCAACGCGGTCCCGAGCCGGGTGAAGCTTACGGAGCCGCCGGGCTGACGCAGAAATTGCGTGGCATTCATTTCCCGATTTCAAAACAAGAGTTGCTTCAGCAACATGGGAACGAGTCCTTTCAATGGACAAAAGGCGGAAAGAGCTACACGCTGAGAGACTGTCTACAAGACCTACCGGAAAGAATAGAATCGATCACCCAAATCACGGAAGCGGTCAGCGATTTCCATGAGAATGAAAAATAGGGGCTGATAGGTTAGCCCGAACCGCTTTCCTGTATATTATTCCAGAGCCTGTCTTTTGACAGGCTCTCTTGTATTGGGTAAACGGACCTTGAGAGAGCGAGGATAGCCGAAAGGGCAAGGTAAGTCTAGAGTGAAAGATTCCTGAACCCAGAAAAAGGGGGCTTCTCGGAGTATCCTAATAAGGGCTCCAGTCTCCGTTTCAAAGAGAGCCCCTAAATATTTCATTTTTTGTAATAATCAATCTATAGGATTGTTCAAGGTAAACAAACATATGTATCTCGCGTACTATGATGAAACTGGAGACGAAGGGTTGCCTGGTTCTTCTCCGCTTTTTGCTTTAACGGCGTTTTATCTTCACGACTCCCATTGGAAAGACGTTTTTACCGAGGTTAAAACCTTTAGAAGCGAAATAAAACAACGCTACGGTTTGCCTATATCCGCAGAGATCCACACAAAACGGTTTTTGTTAAACAAGAAAGAATATCGCAGTTTCAATATTTCAGACGACGAGCGAGTCATGATTATAGATTTATTCTGCGAATTGGTTGCTCAACTCCCTGTAAAGATTGTAAACACTGTAATAAACAAAACGATTATTCGAAATACCGCAACATACGATGTGTTGGACAACGCCTTAACATACTCCATTCAACGCATTGAAAATGATTTGAACGGCTTAGGGGCGAGTGAGCGCTTTATGATTATCACTGATGAGGGAAGGCTTGGTAAAATGCAATACATAGCCCGTAAAAGACAAAGGATTAACTATATCCCCTCACAATATGGTCCTCAATCCTATAGAAGAGAGATTAAATTACTGATTGAAGACCCTTTACCCAAGAACTCATTGCAGTCTTACTTCATCCAAGTCTCGGACATGGTTTCATATATTGTCTATTTATACTGTCTAGCCGAGCTAAACGCCGGAAGACGGACAGGAAGACTTCCACAACAAGTTGATTCCGCTAAAATAACAAACTGGATGCATAAACTCAGAAACAGTTTGAACTTAAATGCTGCCCCTTCACACCCCTATGGAGTTGTTTGCTATCCTCAACAATAATTCTAAAAAAAATCACCACCTACGGCGCATTCGCGCTTTCAGTGGTTCAATACCATTATACACTTTTTTGACCTGTGTTTATAGACTACCTGGGCTAAAGCACTTCTAAATAGGGCAGATAGAACTAATGAAACAAAACACAATATTTGTGACTTGTTGAGATCAGATTGGAATGAAAATGGGACAAAATCGATTTCTCTAAAAAGATTAGAGGGCCGAAGCCCCCTAGAAATCAAAAAAGGCGACACCCAGATTCGAACTGGGGAATAGGAGTTTTGCAGACTCCTGCCTTACCACTTGGCCATGTCGCCTTAAACACCCGAATTCTAGCCAGTTCAAAGACAACTGTCAAACAGCATGGCAAAGGCAAAACGGCCAGGCTGCCCTAAAAAGGACCGATTTTAGCGGGAACGGGAATCCGCCAAGACACACCATGCCAGATAGGGTATTATAGAGGGAGCGTCTGTGCGGATGGTGTGACGGATTCTTCAGTGGCAGTTTCGTCAAGAATGCTCGGGTTCTGGGGACGCCTTATCGGCATTACCCTCGTATTGCTGGTGGTGGGCGGCCTCCTGTTACAGAGACTGCTGCCCTCCTTTATCGATTTGCCCGGCCTGAAAACCAAGATCGAGACCTCGATTTACCAAAGTACCGGCATCCGCGCGCAAATCAAGACGCTGTCCATTCGCCCCACCCTCTTGGGCGGCATTTCCATTATTTTCGACAACAACATTCTGTTCGACCCCAAAGACGTCAAGGTGGTCCGCGCAGGACAGGTGACGGTCAATGTCCGCTACTGGCCGCTTCTGTTCGGCAAAACGTCGATTTCTCAGATCGGATTTGAAAACATCGAGGTTTATATCGGGGAACGCAGTATTCTGTTTCGGCTGAAGCGCCCCAAGACCCCGAGCAAAGACGTTGTATTGGAAGACTCTCGAATTTTATTCAACAACTACCACATTATCGTGGATCGGTATTTCGACAACCGGAACAAGTACTTCCTCGATGGTAAGACCCTGGTGATTTCCCATGTAAACTCAAACCGGGCGCTGGAGATGCACGGGCAGGGCGACTTTTTCTTCGGCGTGTTTACACCCAACCAGCCCCTGGCCAGCTTTGTGCTTCGTGCCGACGCCAAACAGGACATTCTAAAAAAACCGAAGTTCAACTGGCGCGATCTCCAGCGGATTCATCTGCAGCTGACCGGGTTGCAACTGCCCACCTTTGCCCGTATCGCCCGCACATTCGGCATTCCGGTAACGGCTACCGGACAGGTTCAGGAATTGTTTCTCAGCCTGCAAGGCCAGGGCGTCACCAAAATCTTTACAATTGCCGGCCAGATGCCCAAGGCGACAGATCTGCAGTGGGAACAACACCGCTTTCATTTCGAGCCGGGCAGCCTGTTGTTTCGGACAGACTTGAATATGGATGCCCAGGAACGCCTGGTCGCCCTGAACCATATTGTTCTGAAACTCTGGAACCGGCAATTCCAAACGCTGGGCAGCGGCAACGTCCAGTTGAGGATCCCGGTCGCAAAAAGTTTAATGGATATCAAACTGAGTACCAGTAAACTCCCGGTCGCCGCCCTGGGGCTTTATCCCTTGCTGACCCCGGAATACCGGGATTTACTCCATCGCATCCAGGGCTATTTCGCAACCCAGCTGCACGTGACCGGTCCGCTCCAAAAGCTGGATGCCGTAGGCCAAATCCGTTTTCGAAGTATAACCTTACCGAGCCGTCGCCCCACAGCCCCTCTTCTGGAAAAATTCGGGGCGGATCTGAATCTCCAGTCGCTGCACCGGTGGATGATCCGCACCTTGGGTGGCAAGGTCGCCAACAGTCCGATGCATGGGCAGTTGCAACTCGACTTGGCGGCTCAAACCCTAGCCGGCCAACTCGATGCCTCGAATATCAACCTGGCGCTGGCCCAGGAATTATTGCAAGCGATTCTGCCCTATTCGGCTTCCCGTTGGGCATTTCCCATCCAGGGCCGGGGAGATGCTCACTTCAGAATCGCGGGCTCCTTGAAACAACCGGATCTGACGGGAACCGTTTCTCTTAACGGCACGCAAGTATATGTCCCCCAACAGAAGACACCTTTTGTCCAAGGACTCCAGGCTTTCCTTCAATTGGACCGGCAGACCGTTTCCGTAGTCAATGCACAAGCCGTCCTCGGTAATGCACTGGTCCGGGCCTTTGGTACCCTGAACCGGCAGAACGGGCAGCTCCATATGAACCTGATTAGTAACGCCCTGGACCTCTCTGCAGTTCAACATATTGCCGAAATGTTTCGGCCCGCCTTAAAAGGGCAAACGAAAATGGCCGGTTCGGCAACGCTTGATCTCCTAGCGACCGGCACCTTGACCCGCCCGCTTCTAGACGGAGCCATTACGCTTCACGATGCCGCTTTTTCCTATCTGCCCAAATCGCTGACCGTTTCCCAGATTCAAGGCCCCATCCGCTTTCACCAACAAACGCTAGAGAGCCCTGGCATCCGGGCCAAGGTCAACACCCTACCGGTCCAGGTATCCGGGCATAGCGATACCACATTCAAAACCTACCAGGCCCGCCTGGAAGGCAAGAACCTGAGCGTGACCCGGATACGCGATACCCTGCTTGCCCTGTCGCCCGGTAGTGCCGCACTGCTAAAAAGCCTAAATGTTACCGCCGGAAATGCCGACCTGAATGTCCTGGTGACCTCCGCCACCCCGAAAAAATTGGGGGGCACCATGTCGCTTCACAGCGTGGCCTTCCAGCCGGATACCCTTAAAACCCCGGTTCGCATCGAGTCTCTGACCTACAACCTGGAAAGTGGTGATCTCCGCAGTCCTTCCGGCAACGGACTGATAATCGGACCGTTCCAGTTTACCGTCAGCGGCAAGGCTGCCGCTTCGGACTACCGGGTACAGCTTAAATCCCAAACGCTCCCGGTGGCGGCCCTGCGGGAAAACCGGGCCATCCTGCAGAAACTGGCTGCTGTCCCCCTGCCTACTTTTTTTAATACCGCCGGCAGCGTTCAAATCACCCTACGCCTCACCCCCGCTCAAAAGGACCTTCTGGCCCATTTCACCCATGCCGGAGCTTCGTTTGCCGAACTCAAGTACCCGGTCTACGACGTCAACGGGGATCTCACGGTCCATCTGGATAAAAAGCTCCATGCCAGTGCGGATAACCTGTCGTTTCGCTACGGCAACAGCCCCATGAATTTATCTCTCCAGATGAACTCCCTGAAGGACCTATACCTCGAGACTTCGGGCACACTGTCCCCGCTTCTTCTGAATGAAATCCTGCGTCCCACCTATGCCAGCACCATCACCTACGCTGCCATTCCTTTCGAAGTCAACCTGACCGGTAAAATCGGCCAGTTGTTTGGCGCAGGCCTGGGCAATGACCTCAGCATGTTCTTAAACGTGAACGTAACCTCCCTTTTCGGCCAGCATAACGCCCCCACAACCCCTCCCGAGAGCGGGGCTCCGGATCCCAGCTTGGCCCAGGCCACTCTTAGTTCCGTGCTTCACCTGGAGCGGAACCACCTGCAGGTGGAACAAACCCGCTTCCGGACCGGCGAACAGAGCAGCCTGCTTCTGTCCGGCCAAGCGGATGAAATTTTCCGCCCCGACAAACGGACGATCGCCATGTCGCTTCAGACTGAGCCGGTTCTGAATTTGAAGGGCATCGCCCAACAGTGGTCGCCGGAAGACGCGGACGGTCTGTCCGGCTCAATTGAAACGGCCCTGACCCTTTTGTCGGCACCCGGAACCTTCTCCGCCGTGGGCGATGTCCTCCTGAATCAGTTGCATTTGCCGTCCTACCAAGTGGAAAACCTGAACGGCAAAATTCACTTTGACGGGCGCCAGGCCACAATTAACATTCCGTCCTTCAAGACCCCCGGGGTCGATGTCGGCTTCAGTGCCCATATCGATGACCTGCTTCGATACCCGCTCCCCATCTCGGACTTCAACGTTGCCGGTAAGGAGTTCATCGTGATGCTTTATTCGGACTGGATCAACAAGGTGGTTGTGGGCAAAATCCGGCAAGGCCTCTGGGAGCGTTTTTTCAAAAGTACGGCGTCCTCGGGCCCAGGCCTGCCGTTTGAAATCAAGAACGGCAATTTGCAGGTGGATGAAGGCATTATCAACAACCTGATTGTCAAACACTACACCAGCAATATCAAAGTCTACCCCAACACCTACTTCGAACTGGGCAATATCCATGGCGAATCCGCCGGAGGCAGCGGCAGCGGCTACTTCTCCATGAATCCGCGGGACAACAACTTTATGACCATCCACCTCAATATCAAGAACATGAAGGCCAACGCCGTCAGCCGGATTTTCCTGAACGTCACCAACCAGATCTTCGGGGATTTAAGCGGCACCCTGGATTACACGACGGAAGGTACCACCAACGAGGACATCCTTTCCCACACCAACGGCGTAGCGCGGCTCAAAATCGACAATGGCCGCCTGCCCAGTATCACTAAAATCGAAAACCTCTTGATTGCGGCCAACACCATTTCCGGCGGGATTGCCAACCTCAACCTCAACAGCCTGTTCCGGGTTGCCGCCCCCTTCCATACGGATTACTTTGCAACCCTGACCGGCATGTTCAAGATGGTGGACGGCTTTGCCTACACCGACAATATGCTCATCGACGGCGAAAATCTGGATTTCAAAATGCAGGGCTGGATTCGGATGCTGGATGGCTACGCCAACATGAAGCTCCATGGGCAACTGGACCAGGAGATTGCAGGCGTTCTGGGTCCCCTGGGCAACCTCAGCATCGGGCGCTTTATCGGAATGATCCCGCCTTTGAGGGCCTTGATCAATCATATCCCCGGCTTGGGATTTGTTCCCGGCTTTGGCGGCCCGAGAGAAAAAGGCCTCGCCTTCGATGCCGATATCCTGGGTCCGCTTGTCGACCCGGGATCCGTCCAGCATTTCAAGTGGGCGCATTAATCCCCATACCATCTGCTAAGCCACTATTGGTAAAGGGATTTTAGAAACCCGTTTCCAGAGACCTCGGTGTGGCAAGTTTTTGAGACTTATTCCCGATCAATTGGGCTTATTGAACAGGGCCAGAATCGTGCTTTTCCAACCGGCCACTGCCATTTCTTTGCCTTGGGACGTACGAAGCATCAGTACGAGAACCTTCTCATCTCCTCCTGTTCCCTTCTCCCATAAGATCACCCCAGGATCACGAGACAAAAGGGCATGAGGATGCTCCCCCGACCTTATAAGAACAGGCGGATGGGCAGGAGAAACAAACTCTCCTTCCTCTTGCTTGATGTAGTTCTGGAATTGTGTCGGATCCATCGTGAAGCGGGCGCCCAGCCGAAGCTCGTCTTCGGAAATCCCGGCAAACCGGGGGGCCACCATTGCAGGCTTCGACAACACAGGAGAAAAAGAAGTAGCACGCATTGAACAATCACCTTTCTTACTCTGAAAACAGATACGACAATCAAACCCAGGGGCAGCGACTAATTGCTTTAATTTCCAGAAAGCATGGGTTGAGGTAGGCTAAACAAGGCCAAGACCGCATCCGCATCCCCAATTGTCTGTATTCTTTCATCCTGGGGATGCCGAAAAACCACAGTTAGTCTATCCTCCTGTCTACCCTTCGATAGGACGACGACATGAGGTTCCTGACAAAAAAGATCATAAGGGTGAGCCCCTGATGTTAAAATCACTTCTCCATTAGGAGTTGGAGAACAAAAAATGCCATTATCCCCCTTGTATTCTTGAACTTTCTTTGGATCAATTATCAATTGCGCAGCAGGTTTGAGGTCCGCTTCGGAGACCCCAGCAAATTGTGCTGCAAGTTAATCTCGGCTTTAACAAAACGGGCGCAGAATTCGCAATTCGCATTGCAGAAAACTCCTTAGGGCTCTAATTTCAATACCCTGGAATCAAACCCGACCCTAAGGCTCGATTGCCTAAAAGCGACTCTTTTTCTGAAAAGTTGCTAACTGCTCTAAACTGCACCAGTTAGGCTTTTATTGACGAGTATTTCAAGTAAGCTGTCCCATGCGAGCAGAAATGGAGATAACATCATGAATATTTGGTTTATATTTATAAAACCATGTTAATTCTGAATCGGATGCAATAATTCGAGGAGTAAATCCTCATACCCCTTAACCAAGGCCTTGCCTTGAGAGTTTGATATAAAAATGAGTAAAGTGTCTAATTCTTGAGCCACCTTCTCGATGGTTACGACGGGCTCTTTATCGAAAACAAAAAACGGGGAAGACAATTTTTGGTTCATTATCACTGTAAGCCCATCGGGAGAAACAAATAGTCTATTGCCCTGATTCGCAAATTGCCGAAGCTTCTCCAGATCGATTCTCAACTGGGCACCCTCCTGGAACACTTTTTGAGGAGCTGCCGAAAACCGAGGGGCGGCCGCCATCTGCTTGGGCAACACAGAACGAGGGGAAGCAATACGCATCAACTTGTAGACCTCCGTACAACGAAATACCCGATTATAAAACCCAAACCCGTTTTTCAATTGCCCCTTCAGAGAAAAAGCTCTTTATGAACAGAATTCGCGCACCAGTCGCTGGAAATCTAAAACACGAAACGCTTGGCAAGCTTCGGATATCGCACTATCTACCTCGCGCCGTGATAACGATAAAGCCTGTGCAACCTCCGCTCGGCGGTGATTATCCCGTGCACTGAAAATCACCACCAGTTTGGCCCGCTCAGAGGGTTCCCGATTCAACCGGTAGGATTGTACCAAACGCTGCCACGCGGTTTCCTCCTTCTCGGTTACCCTTACCTCTGCAAAGGGTACCGAAACTTCTGGCGTTTTCAGGGAGTGCAACGAACACCACTGCCCAATCTGTTCTCGCTGATAACGAGTTAATCCGGGCATTCCTGACACTTCTAATGGAGCAGAGCCCACAACCGGTGGATTTTCAAGCAATGTCGGCAGTTTATCTATCTCGCGACCATAGAAATGACTCAATTTCTTGGGATCCAGCCCTAATTTGAGCGCGATGACAACCGCCACGTCAGCAACCTGGTCTTTTGTCATCTTCAATCTTTGCATTATTGTGGCAGGAAACCGTTCTCGGGCCATGCATTTGGCAACCCGTAGCTCTTCGTCGGTTAAGGGATCTCCAAATTGTGGTTCTTTAGCATATTGACCAAAAGACGGAGAGGTTTTCTTTCTCAAAGGGCCAGTTTGTGAGGCCTCATAGGGCTGAGTGACGATCAATCCTCCGAGCATTGTTTTCATACGTATTCCAACTCCAAATGACGCAAATTAAATACAGATACGTCTCTAAAACCCAAACATTTTGGAAATTCTCTTTTTTCCTCATGCCACCCAAACAAGAAACCACGCCTTTGTGTGTGGCGTGGTTTCTTTGAATACAGCGAATTAAAAAAGGAATTTATTTGGTGGCAGCTTTTTTGTAGTTTGCACCCGGTACGGTTTTCCAATTGGCGGCCATAATCATTTTGTAGGCTTTCAAGGCAGTATCCTCGATTTCGCCCAGTTCATCGGCGGCCATAATCAGTTCCCGCAGGGGCAACAGGGCCCGTTGGTCTTTAATCAGTCCCAGTGCGGCAGCGGAACCTGCCCGAACCAGATCGTTTTCCTCGGTGTTGACGAGAACCTTGATCAAGGCCGGAACGGAGCGCTTGTCGCCCAATTTACCCAAGGACTGTACAGCATAAATGCGGACGTTGACCCACTCATCGGAGAGCATATCCACCAGCGGCATCACGGCGCGGGTATCGCTCAGCTCGCCCAGGGCGCGGGTTGCATCACAACGGACATTCACTTTCTCGTGCTTCAGGGATTCCACCAGCGGATTGACCGCCACACCACCGATTTCAACGAGCGCATCGGCAGCGGTGATACAAACCTGACTATTGGAGTCACTCAAAGCCTCTACCAAAGGAAGAACCACTTCTTCACCGCCGAGGCGACCCAATGCACGGGCAGCGCGAACGCGAACATCCACGTTACGGTCCTGCACAAGCGCATCAATCAACGGGCGGGTTGCACGGGCATCACCCAGTTCACCCAGGGCCCGGGCCGCATACAGACGAACGGATCCGTTTTTGTCTTTCATCAGGACTTCGATAAGCGGTTCCACGGCAGCCGGATCACCAAGCTCACCGAGCATCCGGGCGGCGTTGTACCGAACCTTTTCCGAAGGACTGTGGACCAATTCATCCAACAGGGTTTCGAAGCTTTTTTCAGCCTTGGTTTTCTTAGAGGTTGTGCTTGCCATATCTCCTAGTCCCTCCAGAGTTGACATCTGCTTGTTACATGGCAAGACCCTCCTCGACGTACTCTCATCAATCGAACCTTTAATATTTGCTTAAAAGTTGCCAGATTGATTTTTGTGCGTGTTTGGCCTTGAATGTAACAAGGATGTTTACAACTGCTGCTTACTTGCTTAACTTACTCACCACAGGTAGTTATAAAAATATAGCATAGCGTCCGGAATACACCTAATGGTTTTTGAACCGTTTTTTGGTGACAAAACTTAATAATAACTAGAAAACCATCGCAGCCTTGGTTTCACAAAAACGAAAATTCGTCAAGTTTTTTAACAAAATTTAACCTGTCTTACGAAAGACCTGCCACAGACAGGCTAAACCAGGTCGGCGCTATCGTGCTTGGTTTGCATTATTGAACAACAATGCGCCAAACCAAGCTCGCAGTACGGCTTACCTGCTTGAAAGACTTTATTGGGGAAAGATTGTTGATTATGGATACAGCCCACGCAGCTTCTTGGCGGCTGCGACCCGGCCCACGCCAATCATCATGGCCGCCGTTCTGGGATCCACGCCTTTTTCCTGGGTGAGGGCAAAAACCTCTTCAAAAGCTCGTCCCAAAAGGTAATGCAGCTTCTGGACCACTTCATCCTCGCTCCAGAACAGGTGCTGCAAACCCTGTACCCATTCGAAGTAGGACACCACCACCCCACCGGAATTGGCCAGAATCCCAGGGATAGTAAACACCCCGTTCCGGTTCAAAATCTCGTCCGCTTCGGGCGTAACCGGCCCGTTGGCTCCTTCAGCCAGGATCTTGCACTTCTTTCCAGCACATTGGGATCCTAAGCTTAGAATTCCACGTGGACAAGTTGTCGC